>Ga0214229_100005_pt1 | contig 132715 bp, 128 predicted proteins | sample TroBogypolimnion_38_FD_153067 | JGI IMG/M metagenome (GOLD analysis project Ga0214229, IMG submission 153067) | Freshwater microbial communities from Trout Bog Lake, WI - 14NOV2007 hypolimnion | ecosystem: Environmental > Aquatic > Freshwater > Lake > Hypolimnion/Profundal zone ...
CTGGCTCTATGTTGCGGTTGTCATTGATCTGTATTCGAGAGCGGTTGTGGGTTGGTCTATGAAACCTAGCATGTCGACTGACATCGTTTTAGATGCATTGATGATGGCAGTGTGGCGACGCCAACCTAAATCACCAGTCATCATTCATTCAGATCAAGGTAGTCAGTTTGGGAGCGATGACTTTATGCGTTGGTGTAAAGACAACAGCCTTGTACCGAGTATGAGTCGTCGTGGAAATTGTTACGATAATGCTGTTGCTGAGTCGTTCTTTAGCAGTTTAAAGAAGGAGCGAATTAGACGAAGCATTTACCCCACAAGGGAGGAAGCTAAATCAGAGATATTTGATTACATCGAAGTGTTTTATAATCGAAAACGCCGTCACAGTTATCTGAATCAGATGAGCCCGATGGCGTTTGAAAAGCTACAAATTGGAAGTTAAGAAACGTCTACGAAAGTCGGGGAAGTCCAAAGTATCTATCTAGGATTTCTTTGAGAGTTATTTTTCGAGCAGTCGAAATATCTGAAAGTTCATTAGAGTCGATTTTAGATTCAATACTTCTCGCCCAAAGAATTGCTTCAGATTTTTTCTCGAATCTTTTTGAGACAGTCTTGAAGCCAGACCTGCGAACTTGTGCTTGCCAACCGTTAGCGCGCTTAGTTATTGAAGCCATAAAATCTCTCACTGTGTCAAAATTGTGTCACTGAGAGGTTTTTCTTTGACTTTCCTAAGCGTAATCTGTGCTAATTCTTTGAATGCTCTTGGAATGTGCGGCACTGCTTCGAATTGTGGACTATCGCTTCGGAAACCAATACTCTATCCAGCTGAGCTACGGGCGCATATTTTAAGAGTCAGCGGATTATAGCAAATGGGGTGCGGATTGTCCGATTGAGAGACATTGCCCTTTTAACCAAACCGCCTTATCAGTATAATTCAATTACAAAAGTTATTTTTATTGGATTGGAATACATAGTCATGAGTGAACACGAATTTCCCCCCACCCCCGTGAGTCAAGTTGTTGTTGCAATTTTAGGTGGTATTTTTGCACCTACTTTGGTGATTGTATTGATTGCTAAATTATTCATGGCGGTTGATTCAACCCATGTCCCGGAAGATCCGAAACTGGCTGCAACTCAGATTGAAGAGCGAATCAAACCTGTTGCACAAGTGGCTATGGCTACAGTAGAAACAGGCCCTCATGTAAATAAAAGTGGAGAGGAAGTTGTTAAGGCTGTTTGTTCAGCATGCCACGCTGTAGGAGCTTTAGGCTCTCCAAAAATCGGTGATAAGTCTGCCTGGGGTCCGCGAATAGCTCAAGGGTACGAAACTTTAATTAAGCATGCGATTGCTGGTATTCGTGCTATGCCTCCACGTGGCGGTAATGCTGAGTTGACTGATGGTGAAGTAGCAAATGCAGTTGCATACATGGCTAACCAAGGTGGCGCTAATTTTAAGGCGCCTAAATAATTTTCTTCTTCAAAACTAGATGGCTAGTATGGATGATGCTCACTCTGGCCTTTTTTGAATAGCATGGCTATTTACGCAATTGGAGATATTCAAGGTTGTTTTTATTCTTTTCAGTCCCTACTGAAAAAAATCCAATTTAATCCTGCAAATGATCAGTTGTGGCTGGTTGGTGATTTAATCAATCGCGGATCTGGTTCTTTAGAGGTATTGCGCTGGATATTTGACCATCAATCCTCTCTTATCACAGTGCTTGGTAATCATGATTTGCATACACTTGTTGTAGCGGAAGGGTTCGTTAGTGCCCATCGAAGTGATACGATAAAAGAGTTATTAGATGCACCTGATGCCTATGAGTTGCTGACATGGTTGCGCCATCAACCATTGTTGCATTTTGAACATGAACATTTAATGGTGCATGCGGGTCTTTTGCCAAAATGGACATCTTTAAATGCGCAATTGTTGGCTCAAGAAGTTCAGCAGGCTTTGCGTGCCGAAAATTACCGTGATTTTCTAAAGCATTTGTATGGCAACCAGCCAGCAGGGTGGGATGATGCTTTAATTGGTTGGGATAGATTGCGCGTCATTACAAATGCTATGACTCGTTTACGAATTTGTACCGAGAGTGGCGATATGGAGTTTAAATTCAAGGGTGAGTTGGCTAATCAGCCAGACGGCTTTATGCCCTGGTTTGAAGTTCCGGGAAGGGCCTCAATTGATACAAAGATTATTTTTGGTCATTGGTCTGCGCTTGGCGTATACATTGCTAACAATGTGTACGCTTTAGATTCCGGTTGTTTATGGGGTGGGGCTTTAACTGCTCTACGTTTAGATGACAAGGCAGTATTCCAGGTGCCATGCCATATGGAAGATAGGCCTATCAATATTCACTTTGCTGACTAGTCTTCGATATGCCCAAAACCAAGTTGCTTAGCAATTGCATGCCGAACGGCAATGGTTAAACCTCTGCGCTCATGTCCCTGAGGTGATATCTTTGGTAAAAAAGTTAGTACAACTTTTGGACTGTTAAGCGAGACAATCATCCAAATGGACTCAATTAAGGTTGTATCTCCAGTGAAAGCCATTTCTTTATTTGCGCTACCATCTATATTCGGATAATAAATCGTAAAGGGCCAGATCGATGCTTCAGCATTAATAGGGGCTTGCATTAGGCTTCCTTTGAATGGCAAAAGTATCGAGCCATCAGTAGTCGTACCTTCAGGAAAATAGCATAGGCAATCTCCCCGTCTTAAGCTCGAAGTTGCTTCATCAATTACCCGAATCGCATCTTTCTTTTGCTCGCGTTCTATAAATAACGTGTTACATTTCTTTGCTAACCAGCCGAATATAGGCCAGCTTTTTAGATCGGATTTGGCGATAAAACGGACAGCACGTACGCTATTTAGAGCATGAATATCAATCCATGAGATATGGTTTCCAAGGAACATGGTCTTTACTGCATCATGGTCAGGCAGATTGCCTTGTCTAATGACTTCGATATTTAAGATGGCAAGAAGTCTTCTAGACCAATGACTTATAATCCAATTGCGTTGTCTAGCGGTGGCTGAAGGCATAATCGCTATACCTAAGAAGCCACCGTAAATAGTATGAATGATAATCCGAATGGTTCGGACCAAACGAACGAAAAGCGATGAATGTTTATTGTTACTTAAAAAAATGGGCAGCATAACGCCTGTTTATACGTGAAAGGGGCAACATGACGAGCATGTCTGCGCTATTAAAATCAGGATCCCAGGCAGGCTCACCACAAATGTACGCGCCCAAACGTAAATAGCCTTTAATAAGCGGTGGGCAATCCACTTCCAAGTCTTTTTTTAAGGCATCCATTGGTAAAGGGCAATGTGGGAAAGCTCTATATTCGGCTGGGCATAAGTATTTTTCTTGCAAGTTATTATAAAGACTCGCGGCAATATGTCCACCGTCTGCCATTGGCACGCTAGCGCAACCAATCATATATTCATAATTATTTATTTGCATATATTTGGCAAGCCCAGCCCAAAGCATGGTGATTGTGCCTCCATTACGGTAATCACGATGAACACAAGCGCGACCAACCTCAACCATGCGTGGGAATAAATGTTGTAAACGGGTAAGGTCAAATTCTCCTGCTGAGTAATAACCACCTGCTTCGTTGGCCATCGTTGGATTGAGAATGCGGTAAGTGCCAACTACACGGTGGTTAATGCTCTCACGAATCAATAAGTGATCGCAGAAAGCATCAAACCCATCTTGGTCTAAGCCATCATCACCTTGAATATTTGCTCCCATTTCTTCAGCAAAGACCTTGTAGCGTAAGCGTTGTGCTTCAGCGATCTCAGCCGGATTGCGAGCAAAGCTGATATATAAATCATGTGATACAACCTGCTGTTGCTCTTGGAGAGTAGGGTTGTTCGTGCTTTGAAAATCTGCTGAGGCTTGTTGTTTGAGCATCTCAAACTCCTGTTGTATGGATTTTTAACAGGAGCAACTTTACAAATTTTTTATGACAAACAGGTTACTTTAATTTGACGTTTCGATGAAACTATAGTGGATTCATTTTTCGTTTAACGTTAAGAAAAATTGTGTTTAAACATTTTCATCAAGGTTGGTCTGGTCAACCAAAGCTTGTGTGTAAATTTGTTCTATTTCTGTTTTTGTAGGTTTGTGGTTTTGGCCACCACGACTTGCAATTTTTATTGCCCCCATGACGGAAGCTAATCTTCCGCAAGTAGGCCAATCCCAATTGCGTGATATACCATACAACAATCCAGCGCGATAAGCATCGCCACAGCCTGTTGGATCAACGACCTTCTCTGCTTTAATGGCAGGAATGTCAAAGCGTTGGCCTTCAGCATAAATATGCGACCCATTTGCGCCTAAGGTCACAATCAAGGCTTTAACTTTAGAAGCAAGTGTTTCAAGATCTAATCTGGTTTTTTCTTGCAATATTTGGGCTTCGTAATCATTGACGGCTAAGTAATCTGCCATTTCAATAAAGCTTAATAGCTCATCCCCGTTAAACATAGGTAAACCTTGGCCTGGGTCGAAAAGAAATGGTATTTTGGCTTCGAAACATTCTTTTGCATGCTTTAACATGCCTTCACGACCATCAGGAGCTATGATAGCCAAGGTAATGTTTTTAGCATCATTAACGCTATTTTCATAAGACTCATTCATGGCGCCAGGATGGAACGCAGTAATTTGATTATCGTCAGTATCTGTTGTAATGAAAGCTTGCGCGGTAAAGCTATTTGAGATTCTTTTGATATGTGCGCTACTAATCTCGTTGCTATCTAGCCATGCCTTATAAGCGTCAAAATCATCGCCAACTGTTGCCATAATAAGTGGGTTATCTTCGAGCAGTCTTAGGTTGTATGCGATATTCCCAGCAGTGCCTCCAAACTCTCGGCGCATTTCTGGGACTAAAAAAGCCACGCTAAGCATATGAATTTTTTCAGGCAAGATATGATGCTTAAATTTGTCAGGAAACACCATGATGGTGTCAAATGCTAATGAGCCGCAGATAAGGGTTTGCATTCGATAAAAGCTTTTTTAAGTGAAGATACTATTATCCCGATAGGGCTTCATTAGGGCAAGGTATGCTCAAGATTGAACGGATTTATTTTCGTGTTTTTGTTGCGGTGTCTATTAAGATTTTTGCAGCTTTTTTTGCATACTTCACAGCGCCAGAACCGCGCTTCATTTGCTCTGCTTGAATTGCACCTTCTATCAGTAAGGAGAGTTGAAGCGATAAGCCTTCTGTATCAACAATACCAGCCTCTGTTGCGAGCCTTGCAATATAATGGCGGAAATCCCTAGAGTGTTCAGCAGAAAGCTTATGTACCGCACTTTCTTCATTAGGAAATTCGGCAGATGCTTTAATGAATGCCATTCCTCTGAAGTCCGGCGATGTTACCCACTCCTCAACAAAGTCAAAAAGTTTTTGAATTTTTTCAGCGGGTTGTTTGCTGCTGCGGTTTAGGTTGTCATTGAGCCACGTTTGGAAATCTTGATGACCTTTTTGCAATACTTCTAAAATCAAATCCTCCTTCGATTTAAAATATTTATAAAGTGTCATTTTTGTGGTGCCAGCTACAGCAACAATTGTGTCAACGCCTGTTGAGTTGATTCCGCGGGTTTGAAATAAATCTGAAGCTACATGCAATATTTTTTCGCGAAGTGGAGACATGGTAATTGTCTTTTTGCCTAAAAACTTAACTTTAGCATAAAAGTACTGTTTAGGTGTTTACTGTTAAGTAATTAATAATTTTAAAACTTAGCAATAATTTTTTTTTTATCAATTTAATTAGTAGTTAAACTAAAACATTTTTTAAAAAAAGGTTATTATTTATACTGATTGGTATATGTCTAATTGGTGGAATTTTTCATCAACATTGGAGTGTAGTTGCAGCGTATCTTTTGTAAATAGTGCTCTGCAATAAGTTGATCATGTAGATTGGTTGGGACTTGGCCACCCACTACGTTTTCGAGATAGATTTTTTTGTCTGAATCAGGGATTTGGAGCGCTTCCATATATTGGCAGTCTCCACCTCGCATGGTTTCAATTGAGGCATACATCTCTGCGGTTTGTTTTGGATTGCCAGCAATATCTTCATTATCTTTGTTATTTTTTTGTTCAAAAATGGAGTTTGCTATATTGTTTGGTGATGGTTCAGTTTTTGGATGTAAATAAATCAATGTGCCAATCGTAATTGCGACTACAAAAAAAGCGAGAGCGCTGTAAACAGTGGATTTTTTGACCTGAATGTTTTTGCGATCACATTGGGCGGATATCAGGGCTTTTGCGACTTGCTTTCCATGCATAAAAGATGCGCAATTAGCATTCTCAAGGCGGTCTTTTATTGCGCTTTTTGCAATAAATATCAATTGTTCCGCAAGTACTTCTGGTAGAGCTGCTCCTGCTTCTTCTGCTTGCATACTGAGATAGTTGAGCAATAAATAAGGTGTGTCATTATTTTGGGCTTCTTGTTTTAGTAAGGCATGAATTTGCGGTGCATCAAGCCAATCTGACAATGTTTCAAATAGGCTAAGTAATTTTACTTCAGGCGCTGTGCCTGATTTTTCGAGCATTTTGATGAGCCATTCTGAATTGAGTATTTGCATATGGTTTTACTTAAAAAGGTTTTGTCTCAACTAAGATAATGATGACAATGAGTGCTATAACAGGCGCCTCATTAAACCAACGATAGTAAATATGGTTGTGATGATTCCGATCATGTTTGAAGTCTAATAATAGTTTGCCGCAATATATGTGATAAATTACAAGGGTTGCGACGATTGCAACTTTAGCTTGCAGCCATCCACCAGTAATTCCATAGCCTTGCCATAGCCAAATACCAAAGCCTATTGTTAGGATGCCGCCAGGGGTCATAATGCCGTAAAACAATTTGCGCTCCATAATTTTGAAACGCTCTTGACTGATTTTATCTTCAGCCATTGAGTGGTACACAAAAAGTCTTGGTAGGTAAAACAAGCCAGCGAACCATGTCACCATAAAAATAATATGCCAAGATTTAACCCACAACATTATTTTGATTCCTTGTTTGATAAAGATTGGTCTAGTAGTTTATGTAGGTTAATAAAATCGAGTTTTCCTATCGTTTTGCCAATTACATGCCCTTTTTGATCGATGATGAAAGAGGTGGGCGTTAGATTGACGTTTTCAAAGGCTTGACTAATTTTTGCATCGCTATCGTGAACAACGATGAAAGGGAGTGCGTTTTTTTGTGCAAAATTGAGGACTTGGTTTGGGGGGTCGTCAGCAATTGAGACGGCGATAATTTCCAAGCCTTTTTTATGATATTGCTTATAAGTACTCACTAAACTTGGCATTTCCTCAATGCAACCTGGGCAGTATGTTGCCCAAAAATTTACTATCAGCATTTTCCCCTTAAGTGATGCTATCGAAATTTGTTTGCCGTCTATGGCAGTCAAGTTTAAATTTGGGACTTGTTTTTTATCATTCAAATTCAAAAATAAAAATGTAAGCAATCCAGCCACAATTACTGGAATTAAAATTTTTGCTGGGGAAATAAATAATGATTTCATTTTGAAAATATGGGCTCTGTTAAGTGAGGCTTTTATATGTTGTTGTATGGCGCTATTGTGAGGTTTTTTCAATAGAATGTCATTAGCTTGCGATCTCGCGTCTGTTAATTAACCACAATCTCGCAACCGTTTAATGCGGTGAAGTGCCATGATATAATGGGATCTTTAATTTGACGTGAACACTCATGGCCAGCCGCTTGCGCGAAATTCCATACAATTACACCTCATTCTCAGACCGAGAAATCGTTATTCGATTTTTGGGCGAAGATATCTGGAATGTTTTAAATGAGCTCCGCGGAGAGCGTAAAACAGGGCGCTCTGCTCGGATGTTGTTTGAAGTGCTTGGTGATTTATGGGTGGTCACACGTAATCCTTATTTACAAGACGATTTACTTGCAAGTAAAAAACGTAGAAATGAGCTAATTAATGCACTGAATCATCGTATTCATAGCATTTATGAGCGCTCACAAGATAATCCTCTTGTACTAAAACTTATCGTTGCTGCGCGTGAAGCGGTTGCCACTTTTGAGGACGACTTTAAGCAAACTGAAATTTTGCGTAAAAAAGCACTAGCTAAGTTAGGCAAGATCACCCGTAAAGACAATATTCAATTTGATGGTTTGGCTCGTGTTTCTCATGTCACCGATGCCACCGATTGGCGAGTTGAATATCCATTTGTTGTGGTGAATCCAGATACTGAAATTGAAGTTGCTGCTATTGTTAAAGCATGTATCGAGCTTGGATTAACTATTATTCCAAGGGGAGGTGGTACCGGTTACACCGGTGGCGCAGTTCCGCTCACCAAGCTTTCAGCAGTCATTAATACTGAAAAATTAGATACGATTAGCCGTGTTGAAATGCGTACGTTACCAGGCGTGAACCGCCAAGTTCCAACGCTTCATTGTGGGGCTGGTGTGGTGACGCGTCGTGCGATGGAAGCTGCATCTGAGGCAGGTCTTGAGTTCGCTTGCGACCCAACCTCCGCTGACGCTTGTTGTATCGGTGGTAATGTAGCCATGAATGCTGGGGGTAAAAAAGCAGTGCTCTGGGGTACGGCACTAGATATATTGGCCTCATGGCGTATGGTAACGCCAGATGCTAATTGGCTTGAGGTTGAGCGTTTAGACCATAACCTCGGAAAAATTCATGACATTGATGTAGCTAAATTCCGAATTAGCCGATTTGATATTGATGGAAAAACGCTAATTGGTGAGCCTGAAATTTTAGAAATTGCAGGTCCTAGTTTCCGTAAAGTTGGTTTAGGTAAGGATGTGACGGATAAATTTTTATCTGGCTTACCTGGTATTCAAAAAGAAGGATGTGATGGCTTAATTACATCAGCAACATTCATTCTTCATCGAATGCCTAAGCATGTAAGAACAGTTTGTTTGGAGTTCTTTGGTCACGTTGCGTTGGCTGTGCCTGCGATTGTTGAGATTAAAGATTACCTAGATGCTACGCCATCAACTTTGCTCGCTGGCTTGGAGCATATGGATGAACGTTATATCAAGGCAGTAGGTTATGCTACAAAAGCTAATCGTTCTGAACGCCCAAAAATGGTGTTAATCGCAGATATTGCGAGTGATGATGAAAGTGCAGTAGGTGAAGCAGCATCCCATATTGTTCGCCTAGCAAATGCACGTGGTGGTGAAGGGTTTATAGCCGTCTCACCTGAGGCTCGAAAAAAATTCTGGTTAGATCGTGCACGCACTGCGGCGATTGCTAAACATACTAATGCCTTTAAAATTAATGAAGACGTGGTTATTCCATTGCCGCGGTTAGGCGATTATTCAGATGGTATTGAACGCATCAATATTGAACTCTCTATAAACAATAAATTGAGACTGGTTGATGCACTTGATTCATTCTTGCAAGGCGAACTGCCTTTGTATGAAGATGATGATACTCAAGTGGATCAAGAGTTGTTGGTTGCAAAAAAAGCGCAAGCTCTTAAATTGCTTCAAGACATTAAAGAGCATTGGCTGAAAGTGTTGAACAGTCTTGATTTGCCTCCTAGTAGCTTGGGTCAAGATTTTGCAAATCTTGCGGTAGAGAATGTTTTTCGTGCCGTACAAGAGCATCAAATTCGGATCTCTTGGAAGCGTGAGCTTAAAAAGCCATTGCAACTTATTTTCAGTGGTCGTGAATATCAAAGTATTTTGGCTAGATGTGATGAAATTCATCAGCAAGTGCTCAAAGGTCGAGTGTTTGTTGCATTGCATATGCATGCTGGCGACGGTAATGTCCACACTAATATTCCTGTGAACTCAGATGATTATGAAATGATGCATGCCGCGCATACCGCAGTTGCACGCATTATGAAATTGGCAAGTGATTTGGATGGAGTGATTTCTGGTGAGCATGGTATTGGTATCACCAAAATGGCATTCCTGGATGAAAAAACCATTTCTACTTTTGCCGCTTACAAGCAAAAGGTTGATCCTGAAGGTCGATTTAACAAAGGCAAACTCATGGCTGGCTCTGGGTTGGAGAGAGCCTACACCCCTAGTTTTGGTTTGCTCGAGCAAGAATCAATTATTATGGAGCAATCTGCGATTGGCGGCATTGCTGATTCAATCAGTGATTGTTTGCGTTGCGGTAAATGTAAGCCGGTTTGTACTACGCATGTGCCTCGTGCTAACCTGCTTTATAGCCCTCGAAATAAGATTCTTGGTACCTCTTTATTGATTGAGGCATTTCTTTACGAAGAGCAAACTCGCCGCGGTATTTCACTTAAGCACTTTGATGAATTTAACGATGTGGCTGACCACTGTACGGTTTGTCATAAGTGTTATAACCCATGTCCAGTGGATATCGACTTTGGTGATGTATCGATTGCGATGCGTAACTTCCTGCGTGAGCAAGGTAAAAAACATTTCAATCCTGGCACTTCGCTTGCGATGACTTTCCTAAATATCAAAGATCCTGCAACGATTAAATTAATGCGTGGTTTGATGGTTGGCGTTGGTTATAAATTACAACGACTTGGGCACACGATATTGAATAAGCTCGGTTTGTTAACAGGTTTTAAGAAACGCCCCCCATCCACTTTGGGTAAGCCAGAAATTAAAGCGCAAGTGGTCCATTTCTTAAATAGGCCAATGCCTAAAGCAATGCCAACTAAGACTTCTCGTGCTTTGCTTGGTATTGAAGATGACAAGATGGTGCCAGTCATTAGGGATCCTAAAAAAATGGGTGAAGAGGGGGATGCAGTTTTCTATTTCCCTGGTTGTGGTTCTGAACGGCTTTTCTCAACTGTAGGTCTTGCAACACAAGCAATGCTTTATGAGGTCGGTGCTACAACGGTATTGCCCCCAGGTTATTTATGTTGTGGTTACCCTCAAACGGCAAGTGGTAATCACGATAAAGGTCAGCAAATTACCGCTGAAAACCGTGTTCAGTTTCATCGTATTGCGAATACATTAAATTATCTCGATATTAAGACGGTCATTGTGTCTTGTGGCACTTGTATGGATCAATTGCAAAAATATGAGTTCGAGAAGATTTTCCCAGGTTGTCGATTATTAGATATTCATGAGTATCTCATGGAAAAAGGTGTGAAGATTGAAGGTCTGACTGGTACACGTTATATGTATCACGACCCTTGCCATAGCCCAATGAAGACATATGCTCCACTTAAAGTGACTAATACATTGATGGGTCAAGATGTGATATTGAATGAACGTTGTTGCGGTGAATCAGGTACTTTTGCAGTAAGTCGTCCTGACATTGCAACGCAAGTAAAAATGCGTAAGCAAGAAGAGCTAGAAAAGGGAATGACTAAGTTGGGTTTAACTCCAGGCTCACCAGAGCAAGATGTGAAAATTTTGACTTCTTGTCCAAGTTGCTTGCAAGGCTTATCTCGCTATGGTGAAGACACAGGCATTAAGTCTGATTATATCGTTGTGGAAATGGCTAAACATTTGCTTGGTGAAAGCTGGATGCAAGACTATGTACAAAAGGCTAACAACGGTGGAATTGAAAAGGTTTTGTTATAGCTACTTTTAGAATTGAATAAATAAGCCAGGATTATTGATCGACCTGCGCTTATTTATTCACGATTCTAGTTTTTGGAAACACTGCTTTAAATGTACTGCCTTTGCCAAACTCGCTAGTAATTTCTAAGCGAGCTTGGTGGCGGTTAAGGATATGCTTTACAATAGAAAGGCCTAAGCCAGTTCCGCCCGTTTCTCGGCTTCGGCTTCGGTCAACACGATAGAAGCGCTCTGTCAGTCTATCAATATGTTTTTGTTCAATCCCTAAGCCAGTGTCAGTGACGCTAAACACTGCTTGTTGTTTGTCTTCTTCCCACTTTATTGCAATGCTTCCTCCATCTGGCGTGTAGCGAATGGCATTGCTTACCAAGTTTCCAAATGCACTATGAAGCTCTTGATTTGAACCGAATAATGCAAGTGTTTTGTTAGCTTCTAGCGTGATGCTATGTCTGCCATTGCTGAGACTTTTTGATTCATTCAGTATAGTGTTTAGAAGTGCTGGAATATCGAGTTCAGTCTCTTCTGGCGATGAAGAGCCGCTTTCTAGTTGTGACAATGCAAGTAGGTCCTCAATCAATAAACGCATTCGACTAGTCTGCTCTTGCATCATGCCAAAATAACCCTGAAGGGTTTTTGGAACCGCGCCATCCATATCGCTCAATGTTTCTAGAAATCCACCAACTACAGTAAGTGGAGTTCTAAGTTCATGTGAAACATTGGCAATAAAGTCTCGGCGCATGTGTTCCAATTTTTCCAACTGACTGACATCGCGACTAATGAGTAGTTTTTGGTTGCTACCAAAGGCGACGAGTTGAATTTCTAAGGTAACATCAGATTTAATCCAAGATTTCAGTTTTATCGGGTCAATATCAACATGATGTTTTAGGTATTGAATGAATTCTGTATTACGAACCAGATATACAATTGGCTGGTTAATGTCTTGCTTTAGTGATAATCCTAATTGATGTTCAGCAGGTTTGTTACACCACTCAATTCTGTTGTCGTCATCCAAGAGTACTACACCATCGGGTAGGGCACTGGCGGCATGTCTAAAACGATCTAACGCAGAGCTAAGTTGAATCTTGCTACGGTTATGACGGCGCTGTTCATGGTAGATAATCGCAAATACATCTTCCCAAACGCCACTTCCAATCGGCATAGAACTGAGTTCGGGTTTTTTATACCAAGCAAGGAGTTTATCTAACCAAAATAAATGATGGAAAAGATAGAGCGTGATGCCAACAGAAAAGCTAATGAGTGCGGTTTTAGCATTACTTGTTGCCCAAACAATTAGGCAGATAAAAGTGAGGCTAAAAATCAGCCAAAATGCTCTCCAGCGTATTTCTTGCAAGGCTATTCAATCATGAAAAAAGAAGTCTAGAGTATTATGATCTATTGTGCTGAAAAACGGTAGCCAACACCGCGTACGGTTTGAATTAAATTTTCATGACCGGTTTGCTCAAGGGCCAGACGCAAGCGTCTTATATGGACATCTACAGTACGGTCCTCAACAAATACACGGTCGCCCCAAACACGATCTAATACTTGACTACGAGAATGAACGCGCTCAGGGTTAGACATTAGGTAATGTAACAGCTTAAATTCTGTTGGACCGAGTTCTATGGTTTTGTTGTTTCCTGTTACGCGGTGTGTAGTTGGATCTAAGCGTAGTCCATGAGATTCAATAGGGTCATCAGTCATTTGTGGGGAGCGACGACGAAGCACTGCTTTAATTCGGGCATTCAGTTCGCGGGGACTGAATGGCTTAGTAACGTAATCATCTGCGCCCACTTCTAAACCGCGGATTTTGTCGACTTCTTCGCCACGAGCTGTAAGCATGATAATTGGTATATTTTTAGAGAGCTCATCTGCTTTAAGTTTCCGCGCAAATTCAATACCGCTCATTCCAGGTAACATCCAATCAAGAATAATTAAATCTGGTAAGGCATCGCGCATTAATAGCTGAGCTTGCTCTACTGATAATGCGCGAATTGGGTTATGGCCTGCTTGCGTTATATTCAGCGCAAGCAGCTCTTGAATTGCGGGTTCGTCTTCAACGATTAAAATATTCGCAGCCATAATTTAGTCTCTCATATATATGATGTTTTATCACAAGTTAAGACACTATATGAATTTATTGTGACATTTTCATGACAATTATGAAGCTTAATTTTCCTTCAAAATCTGACGTGTTTTTAGTGAGCCTGTCGCTTAGTGGTATCATTACGCATTCTTGAGAGTCTTAAAGCAAAAAGGAGTGGTTGTTGAATACCATCACAAAAAATTTAGATGGCACCGGCATTAAAGTTGGCATTGTGCTTTCTCGTTTTAATAATGAAGTTGGCGAGGGCTTATTAAAAGCCTGTGAAGCTAAGTTACTAACTTTAGGCGTTTCGGCTCACGATATTACTTTAGCAACTGTGCCTGGTGCGCTTGAGACGCCATTGGTGTTACAAGAAATGGCTAACAGCGAAAAATTTGATGCTCTAATTGCCTTAGGCGCTATTATCCGTGGTGAGACTTATCATTTTGAAGTGGTCTCTAATGAGTCCGCGCGCGGGGTTTCAGAAGTGCAATTACAATATGGCGTTCCAGTAGCAAACGCGATTTTAACCACGGAAAATGACGAGCAAGCGCTTGCTCGGATTGAAGTCAAGGGAGCTGAAGCGGCTGAAGTTGCAATTGAAATGGTTAATTTACTTAGGGCAATATGAGCGATAATCAAAAACAAAATACTGGTAAATCAACTAAGCCAGCAGGCAATCGCCGTAAATCTCGTGAGCTTGCATTAAAAGGTTTGTATCAATATTTACTGAGTCCAAAAGAATTGCGTTTGATTGTGCGTGAAATGGCAGATGAGACAGACTTTGCACGTGCAGATGAAATGTATTTTAGAAGTTTGTTAGAAGGTGTTTATGATCAGATTCCTGAATTGGACAAGCGTATTAGTAAGTTTCTAGATAGAGCCATTGTTGAACTTAGCCCAATTGAGCATGCTATCTTATTGATTTCAGCGTATGAGTTAATTTTTGATATTAGTATTCCTTACCGCGTGGCGATTAATGAGGGTGTAGAGCTTGCTAAGTTATATGGAGGAACTGATGGTCATAAGTATGTGAATGGCGTATTAGACAAATTAGCGACAGAAGCAAGGCCATCTGAAGTTAGTCGCTAAGCGCCCTTTTACGTAAATACAATAGCCAAGCATTCTTGGCTATTGTATTTTGATTTGATTAAATTTTTACTTCTTGGCTTGAAAATCCATTTTCATCCAAACGTAAACAAGAACCTTGTTCGTACCAATCTCCAAGCACAATGCGTTTGCAGTAGTGGCCATCAACTTCAATGATGTGCGTGTTTGGTCTATGCGTGTGGCCGTGTATGAAGAGTTCTGGATAGTGATGTCGGCGCAACAAGGCATTGACAGCATGGCGATTCACATCCATGATTTCTAATGATTTTTTAGATTTTTCATGCTCGCTTTGTAAGCGCAATGCCTCAATTTTTGTTTTTCTGGTTTCGAGTGGTTGCGATAGAAATTCCACCTGCCAAGCTGGTGAACGAACTTGGGCTCTAAATGCTTGGTAACTTGAGTCGTCAGTACAGAGCTCATCACCATGGCTCATTAATATCGATTTTCCGTAAAGATTAATTTTACTGGGATCAGGTAAAACTTGAATGTTGGCAGATGCTGAAAATTTCTCTCCGATTAAGAAATCGCGATTACCATGTGTAAAAAATACCTTTGTTCCGGACTCTCCAAGCGCTTTTAAAGCTTGTATAACATCTTTATGGGCAGGTTCAGCTAGGTCATCGTCGCCCGCCCAATACTCAAATAAATCTCCAAGTATATAAAGTCGTTCAGCTTCAGACGCTGTGTTTTGCAGAAAGCTTATAAACGTTTCTGTGATAGCAGGGCGCGAAGCACACAAATGCAAATCAGAAATGAACAAGCTGTGGCTTAATACATTTCCGATTTTGTTCATTTCAGTACTTAAGAATGACAGTAAGGCTGATTAGCAAACTTCAGCGCTTTGAATAATAACGCTTTCAGTTGGAACGTCTTGATGACCATTTTTGCTCCCAGTTTTTACTTTTGCAATTTTATCAATCACTTCTGTGCCAGCAATCACTTTGCCAAATACACAGTAGCCCCAGCCTTGTGAAGTTGGTGAGGTGAAGTTTAAAAAGTCGTTATCAGCTACGTTAATGAAGAATTGACTGCTTGCTGAGTCAGGGGCAGGCGTTCTTGCCATAGCGATTGTGTAAATTTTGTTCTTTAAACCATTGTTGGCTTCATTTTTAATTGTTGGGTTAGTGTTTTTTTGTGACATATCACTTGTGAATCCGCCACCTTGAATCATAAAACCATCAATAACTCGATGAAAAATAGTGTTAGTGTAAAAGCCACTTTCAACATATGACAAAAAGTTAGCGACTGTAATCGGTGCCTTTTCTGCATCTAAATCAATCGTAATTTCACCAAAGTTTGTTTGTAATTTAACCACGTTATTTCCTTATCAATTTAAGTCAAAAGTTATAATAAGAGCAGCTTAAGCTGCGCCTTCGTAAATAATTTTCCATTGCTGATTTTCAAAAATCCAATATTGGCGTTTGCGCATTTGGCTATCAATTACACTACTGTGGAAGTCTTGGTCGAATGTGACAACGGCCATTGGCAATTCGCTATTAGGGTAGCGAAGCACACTTAAGTTCGATAATTTAATATCTACTTTTGGCTTGCTGGCTTGAATGCGTCGTTTTTCTTCTGCCCAATGATTAAGATCTAAATTGCCATTAGAAAATGTTTTTGCATAATGACTTAAATAAACCTCAGTCTCTTGTGATTCCCAATCTCTACGCCATGTTTCAAGACTGTCCAACAAAGCCTGTTTATCTTTTGGTGTTTGGTTGGGCTTGAGCCATTCCATGTCTTTACTAACAATAATAGGTACATTGCCTTGCTGCAGAATCGGTGTGAGAGTATTTAAGTCCTGATTAGAAAGTACTACACAACCATCACTAGATTGCGGGGCACGACTATACGTGTCATGGGGTGTTCCATGCAGCCAAATGCCACCGCCAGTTTTCCCTTCATGCCTATCCCATTCGTTTGGATAGCTTAATGGGTATGCCGCATCGCCATAAATGTCCGCTAATTTTTGAGTAAGCTTCGGCGATGTGAAATAAACTCCCAGTGGAGTTTTTTTGTCACCAGCATACTTCTTTTCGCTACCATTTTTACCTATTGTTACATAAAAATCAGCATTGTATTCAAGTGCTCCATTTTCGTTGTGATAAACAAATAAACGTGATTTATCGGCATCCACGACAAAAATATAGGGCTGTGAACGATCAAGTTGCCAAATCGGCTCAGGGATCAGATTGCTAGAGTCTTTATCTAGGTAATGCTCGATTCTTTTGCGCGCTTCTTCGCGATAACCTGCCACATCCTCTGAACTAGGATCGGCGCTACCAAAGCCTTGGAACTGTTCAGCGCGTGCCATTAACAAATCACCTTTAACGAGATGAGCAAGTTTGAAGTTAGGCGTTTTAGCAATCACTAGATCTAAAGTACTCAAAGCGGAGTCAATCTGTCCAGATGAAATTTCCATCAAGCTTTTAACGATAAGGTCTTCAGTTTTACTTGACGCAATAACGCTAGACTTGGGGAGCAGATTCGCATCTGGACGATTTAAAGCTGTCGCATTCCAAGGTAGCACGGCTACGGCGAAAAGCGTAATGGCGGTGTAAGCCTTAAATTTCAACTTAGGATAGGAGCTATAGGAATTCACGATACTAGAAATATGCCTAAAATTAATGATTGGCTTTTTCTTGCTCGATTAGCCATTTGCCATTGCTGAGAACAAATACAAGAGTTTTTGAAGTTTTTTGTGAGAGGTTTGCAGAATGATAGCTTTGTTTGAAGTTTGCTTTTGCATGTGATTTGTCATCAAGATGAACATTGATATTAGAGACAGATACTTCGATTTTTCCTGGTTTGTTGATACGTTCTCGACGAGTAGCTTCCCATGCCTTGCGGGTTTCTCCATCAGGAGTTTTGAATGATGCGTCATATGCATCTAGGTATGCTTCAACATTTTTACTAGACCAGGCATTTGCCCATTTATTTACTGCATTGATAACGCTTTGTTGATCGTTGCTTTGGGTGTCTTCATGCCTGATCGGTTCTGCAGCTTGAACCACCACTTTGTTGTCGTTGGCTGAATCAGCCGTAACGGGTAAAGTGGTTGTGTTGATGTGTGCTGGCTTTGAACTGACAGCCAAGCCTGTTTTTCCACTTGCGCTTAGCAGGTCTTTGATTAAAAGAAGTTTGTTTTGTGCACGCGCGTTACTTGTGTCTAATTGAAGTGCTTTGCCATAAGCTTCAGAGGCCATTTTTGAGTAAATATCACCAAGATTTTCGTGGGCAGTTGCATAACTTGGATGCGTTTTAATTGCGTTCTCAAGAGCTTGTTTTGCTTTGTCGAACTGACCTTGGTCAGCATACAGTACCGCTAGATTGTTGTAGGGCTCAGGTAGGGCGGGAAAGCGTTGCGTGATGTCAGAAAATGCTTTGATTGCGTCATCTTTTTTACCTTGTTCTGCAAGCATTACCCCTCGCATAAACAGAGCTTGCACATCGTTTGGATTAGCATTGATATGGTTGTTAATTCGATCCATTGCAGCAGACTGTTGGCCTTGACTAGCTTGTTGCGCGATGTCCTTGAGATCGTCTGCATGTGTTATGCATGAGAAACATAATGTGAGCAACAGCATTAAACGAATTGATAAAGCGCGCGATATAACCATTGTGATATACTTTTTCGCAGTTTGATGAGGTGCTTGATTCTATCAAAAACCCCGTCTTTGCTCTACTAGCGCAATAGAATAAAACATATTTATTTGGTCATTTAAGCGATATATCTTTAGAGCTCTTTATTTAAGTCGTAAACAGTACTAAGTTTTAGTCAAAATCACATGCTCAAAATCTACAATACACTCGCACGCGAAAAACAAACTTTCATCCCGATGGTTGCTGGTAAGGCAAGCATGTACGTATGCGGAATGACTGTCTACGACTTTTGTCATCTTGGTCATGCTCGTGTGATGGTAGTTTTTGATATGGTAAACCGCTGGTTGAGAGCCTCAGGTTTAGAGGTTACTTATGTACGCAACATTACTGATATCGATGACAAAATTATTAAACGTGCGAATGAAAATGGTGAAGATATTGGAGTGCTAACGCAACGCTTTATTGACGCGATGGATGAAGATTCCGAATTGTTAGGGGTGCTACGTCCCGATGTTGAACCTCGTGCGACGGCTCATGTTGAAGGCATGATAGATATGATTTCTGCTTTGATTGACAAAGGGTATGCTTACCATGCAGCAAATGGCGATGTTTTTTATTCGGTAAATAGATTTGCTTCCTACGGTAAGCTTTCTGGTAAGTCTTTAGAAGATCTGCGTGCTGGAGAGCGTGTTGAAGTTGATGCATTCAAACACGACCCGATGGACTTTGTGCTTTGGAAATCTGTAAAGCCTAACGAACCAAGTTGGGATTCTCCTTGGGGTAAAGGCCGACCGGGTTGGCATATTGAATGTTCCGTGATGAGCGCTTGTCATCTAGGTAAGCATTTTGATATACATGGAGGCGGTCAAGACTTGCAGTTTCCTCATCACGAAAATGAAATTGCCCAATCAGAAGCGGCTAATGATTGCACTTTCGTAAACTACTGGATGCACAATGGTTTTGTGCGAGTGGATGATGAAAAAATGTCCAAATCTTTGGGTAATTTTTTTACTATTCGTGATGTGCTAAAAAAATACGATGCTGAAGTTGTGCGATTCTTTATTTTAAGAGCGCATTATCGCAGTCCTCTTAATTACTCAGACAAACATTTAGATGATGCAAAGCAGGCATTAACACGGTTATACACAGCTTTACGTGGGGTCGATGTTGTCGCAAAAGTCGATGTAAGCTCTCCTTCTTACAAAGTATTCAAAGCTGCAATGGATGACGACTTCAATACCCCAGAAGCTATTGCTATTTTGTTTGAGTTAGCTAGTACATTTAATAAGTCAGGCGACCTTATCGTCGCCTCGCAACTCAAAGGTTTGGCAAATATTCTTGGTTTGCTAGAGCGATGCCCAGAAGTGTTTATGCAGGGGGGGGCAAATGATGGCCTGGATGCATCAGCTATTGAGAATTTGATTAAAGATCGCGCTGAAGCTAAAAGAGTCAAAAACTTTGCTGAAGCTGATCGCATTCGTCAAGAGTTATTGATACAAGGGATTGTTTTGGAGGATAGTGCACAAGGAACTTCTTGGCGGACTGTATAAGTGTTGTAATGATTAATCTATATAAACTCGCAAAGCCATTTTTATTTCAACTCGATGCTGAGAATGCTCATGATCTCACATTAAAAAGTCTGAATTTTGCGGAAAAGTATGGCTTGCTGACTTTGCTTCCTAAACCTGTTCTATGTCAGCCCAAAGAGGTTATGGGTCTTATTTTTAACAATCCTGTCGGACTTGCTGCTGGATTAGATAAAAATGGTGCGGTGATTGATGGACTTGCTGCTTTAGGTTTTGGTTTCCTTGAGGTTGGCACAATCACTCCTCGTGCCCAGCCTGGCAACCCTAAACCAAGATTATTTAGGGTTAAAGAGGTTGAGGGTATTATTAACCGTTTCGGCTTTAATAATCTGGGGGTTGATAACCTGATTAGAAATATTGAAGCGACTAAATATAGTGGTATTTTAGGCATCAATATTGGTAAAAATTTTGATACCCCTAATGAGAAAGCTGTAGAGGATTACCTCGTTTGTATGCGCAAGGTTTATGCTTATGCCAGCTATATTACAGTGAATATCTCTTCTCCAAATACTAAAAATTTACGCCAATTGCAAGAAAAGGGCGCGTTAAATGGGTTACTTGCAACCTTAAAGGCTGAGCAGGAATTGCTGGCGGACAAGCATGGCAAATATGTCCCAATTGCTTTGAAAATCGCGCCAGATTTAGATGAAACGCAAATTATAGAAATTGCTAGTTTACTTAAAGCGCATAGATTTGATGGTGTGATTGCGACCAACACTACTTTGGCTAGGGATGGTGTTGAAGGGTTGCCGAACGCCTATGAATCGGGTGGTTTATCTGGTGCGCCAGTGCGTGACAGATCCACATTGATTATTTCTCAGCTTTCAAAACATTTGGCCGGAGAATTGCCTATTATAGGCGTTGGCGGTATATTAAGTGGATATGATGCTGCAGAGAAAATTGCAGCTGGAGCAAGCTTGGTTCAGGTATATAGCGGGTTGATTTATCGTGGACCAAGTTTGATACGTGATATTTGTAAAACCTTAGCTTAAATCCCAAATACATTCTAACGGAAGGTGCTCCAGCTTATTGGATCAAATGGTTTGCTGTGGCTTCGTAATTCGTAATACAAGCCAGATGTCTCATTGCCGCCGCTATTCCCTACGCTAGCAATTGTATCGCCGCCTTTTACAGTGTCTCCTATTTTACGAAGTAAGGCTTGGTTATTCCCATACAAGCTCATATAGCCGCCACCATGATCAACAATAATCAGATTGCCAAATCCACGCATCCAGTCAGCAAAAACAACGCGGCCATTTGCGACAGATTTCACCTCATTGCCCTCATTGGATTTGATAAATAAGCCCTTCCAAGTAAGGCCTGTATCTTGACGGCTAGCACCAAATTTATTGGTAACCTCACCACGAACAGGTAGACTCAGTTTTCCTCTAAGGGACTCAAAACTTCCGCCATCAAAAGCATTGCTAGGTAATGAATCGTTAGTTGTTAGTGGTTGTTGTGGGTGGAACTCAACTTCAGGCTTATTTGTGAGAGCTTCGTGTGCAGGCCCCGATGGTTTGTTTGTTGGAGTTTGCTTCTGTAGCTTAGGTTGGCGCATACGAGCTAAACGCTCTACTAATTGGGATAGGCTACTCTCATCGCGTTTTAGTTTTTCAATTTCATTCCGTTGTGCGCTAATTTGAGAAGTTAGTTTTTCTAAAACTTTGCTGTGAGCTTGTTTCTGAGACTCAAGATTTTTTCGCTCAGACTCTTGTTGCTTTTTTAGGGTTACCACTTCCTTAAGTGCATTAGCCGTTTCTTCATTTAGCTTAGTCACACGGCCTAAATTGGATTGCATCTCTCTAATGAGGTTTTGACGAGCGCGTGAAATATAAGAGAAATATTGCAGTTGACGAGAAATCGCACTTGGATCTTGCTCTTCTAAAATAAGCTGTAAGTAGTTTTGTTGTCCGTGCAAATATTGCTGATAAATTTGTTTGCTTAATTGACTCTTTTGGCCTTCAATCGTATCTTCAAGGTCAGATTTTTGAGATTGTAATTCTTGCAAAGATTCACTATGTTTTCTTTGTGCTTGTTGCAGGTCGAATAACTTACGATTGGTTTCACTGATGGCTTTTTCGCTTTCTTTAAGTGCGTCAGTAGCATCGGCATGTGCTTCTTTTGTTTTTCCTAACTCCTTAGTTAGCGATTCAATGCGCTCATGAATGTTGCTCAGCTTGTCTTTTGGTTTCTCAGAAGTATCTTTTGGCCTTTCCGTTTTGTTAGCGGCTAACGTAACAGGTGAGTTGGCAGAAAGTGTAATCAATCCAATAGCAAATAAAAAGCGGCTAACATAATTCAACATGTTCAATCGATGCTCACTAATGAGTGGCCTGTCATTTCATCAGGTTGTGGCAAGCCCATTATTTCTAGCAAGCTTGGTGCGATATCTGAAAGTGCCCCAGTTTTTGCTATTTTGGCATTTCGGCCAATATAGAGTAATGGCACAAGGTTTGTAGTGTGCTGTGTATGTGGCTGATTGTTCTCAATGTCTTGCATCATCTCAACATTCCCGTGGTCTGCCGTAATGATGATTTCTGCGCCAACGCTTTGGGCCACTTTAACCAAGCGCCCTAAACAAATGTCTAGCGTTTCAACCGCTTTGATTGCTGCGGTCATAATGCCTGTGTGTCCGACCATATCACAGTTCGCATAGTTGCAAATTATAGCTGCATATTCTTGGCTCAAAATCGCAGCTTCTAATTTATCTGTTAGCTCAAAAGCACTCATCTCTGGCTGCAAGTCGTAAGTAGCTACCTTGGGGGAGGGCACAAGAATTCTGCTTTCTCCCTCGAAATTTTTCTCTTCACCACCGTTAAAGAAGAAAGTCACGTGTGGATATTTTTCAGTCTCTGCAATGCGTAATTGTTTGAGGCCTTGATTGGAAATGTACTCTCCAAATGTATTTTGAATGTTATTTGGCGGGAATGCCGCCTTTGCATTTGCTTTACTCTTGTCGTACATGGTGAGTGTGTAATAGCCGCTCAGTTTTGGCAATTTATTGCGCAGAAAGCCATCAAAATTTGTATCCAAGAAACAGGTTGTCATCTGGCGGGCACGGTCTGAACGGAAGTTCATAAACACAACTACATCCCCATTATCCACAAAAACAGGTGTTTCGTCCGGTTGTGCAATTGCTGTTGCTTTGACAAATTCATCATTTTCACCGCGAGCATAAGCTGCTTCTAGGCCCTCTAATGCATTTTTTGCTGTGAACTCACCTTTGCCTTCAGTTAGTAAGGTATAAGCTGGCTTTATACGTTCCCAACGTTTGTCTCTATCCATCGAATAATATCGGCCACAAATAGAAGCTATTTTGCCTGCCCCTATTTTCTTGATTTGCGCTTCTAAATTCTCTAAGTATGTTTTTGCGCTGACAGGTGGGGTATCTCGACCATCTAAAAAAGCATGGACGTATATTTTTTCTAGGCCTTGCTTTGCGGCCATATTAATCATTGCGTAAATGTGATCTTGGTGGCTATGTACGCCGCCGTCAGAAACCAATCCAAAGATATGCAGGGCTTTGTCAGCATTTTTAGCTTTGTTAACGGCTTCTAACAATACGGGATTCTCGTTGAAAGCGCCTGTTGAAATTGAATTATTGATGCGTTCGAACTCTTGAAAAACAATACGGCCTGCCCCGATATTTAAATGACCAACTTCTGAATTGCCCATTTGGCCGTCAGGCAAGCCAACAAAGTGTTCCGAGGCGTTAATAAGTGTATGGGGGTAATGTTGCCAGAGTTTGTCCCAATTTGGTTTCTTTGCTTGGGCAATGGCGTTATCTTTGATGTCTTCGCTATAACCAAAACCATCCAAGATCAACAATACGACAGGGGTAATTTTCATGCGATATAATTTTCAATGAGTGTTCTAGTAATATCGCTATTTTAGTGATTTTTGTTTAATAAATCTGCATTATTTGCCTAATTTCTATAAGCGAGTTTCTTTTTCTAACAGGTCTTTATGTACAATTCACATTCTTGTTAAATCATTTCGCATTTCGCTTAATCATCTTAAAGGCATTTTATGGTTAAAATTTTGATGTACACCAGTGCTTATTGTCCATATTGTACAAACGCAGAGCGCTTGCTTAATAATAAAGGGGTTAAAGAAATTGAAAAGATTCAGGTGGATGCTTCGCCAGAATTAAAAATAGCTATGATGGAAAAAACGGGTCGCCGAACCGTTCCTCAGATTTATATTGGAGACGTTCATATTGGTGGCTTCGATGATCTACGCGCCCTAGATTTAGCTGGTGAGCTCGATCTGCTATTGGCTCAGTAAAAATAAAGCAATCCAAGCAATTAGTATAAGCATCAGTTAAAATATCGGTTCTCTTCGTTATCGATTAAGAATAACTCAAATCATTTTTTGAAAAATATTTAGGAAACATCATGGCAACTAAAGACACAGCTGCAGAGCAAACAACAGAAAATCAAGCGCTAGAGCAAAATCAAGCGCCAGGTTTTGGTATTGAAAAATTGTACGTAAAAGATTTGTCGTTGGAGTTGCCTAATGCGCCACAAATTTTCACAGACCGCGATGCACCTCAAATCGGTATTGAAATCAGCAACGCAGCAAGCAAGCTTGAAGATGGTATTTACGAAGTGGTATTAACCATTACAGTGACTTCAAAAATTGCTGAAAAAACAGCATTCTTAATTGAAGTTGCTCAGGCTGGCATTTTTCAAGTGCGAAATGTGCCAGAAGAAAATTTAGAGATTATTTTTAGCGTCACATGCCCGAACATATTGTTCCCTTATGCTCGTGAAGTGGTATCAGATGCTTCAGTGCGTGCAGGGTTTCCACCGGTTGTGCTTAGCCCAATTAATTTTGAAGCCCTGTATGCGCAACAAAAGCAGCAACAAGCGCAAGATGAAGCAACAAAAACAACGCACTAGTTCTTTAGTCGCTGCTGCAGTTTTACTGCTGTTGCCAATTTTGGCAACAGCAGAATTCCGTGCAGTTAATGTGCAGAAAGCGATTGTTTATGATTCGCCTTCATTGCAAAGTAAAAAACTTTATTTACTTGGTCAAGGTTACCCTGTTGAAGTGATTGTAAGTCTTGCTGAGTGGGTAAAGGTGCGAGATCAGCAAGGTGGATTGAGTTGGATAGGTGCCAATCAATTGAGCACCAAGCGTACTTTGTTAATTCTGTCTCCTGTTGAAATTAAACAAACGCCTGAAGTGTTGGGCGTAGTTGTAGCGAAGGTCGAGAAAGATGTCGTTGTAGATTTGGTTGAGGCTGCTAAAAACGGCTGGGTGAAAGTAAAGCATCGCGATGGGGTGGTGGGCTTTGTCCAGACTTCAACTGTTTGGGGTTTGTAAGGGTATGCAATGAAAATAGCCGTATTAGGAGCAGGTGCTTGGGGAACAGCGTTAGCGATGCATATTAGCCAGCAACACCAAGTCTGCATGTGGGCACGTAAAGTTGCCCATGTCGACGGTATGCGTAAAGTTCGCGCCAATCCAATGTATCTTGGCGATTTCAAGTTTAATGATAACCTGAGTGTGGAGTCAGACTTGGAGTTCGCGCTTAAGGATGTTGATTTCATTGTTTCTGTTGTACCTACTTCCGGTTTTCGCGACATGTTGGAATCCATCAAAGCTATTGCAGTTAATGTCCCTGTCATTTGGGCTAATAAAGGGCTGGAGCCTGTTACGGCAAAACTACCACACGAAGTGGCTCTAGAGGTGCTCGGGCCTAACCAAGCTTGGGGTGCGCTTTCTGGCCCTAGCTTTGCCGCTGAATTGGTGCGTGGTTTGCCAACAGCTGTTTCTTTGGCAGTGAATAATGCTGACTTTGCAAAACAAGCAGGTGCTGGGCTGCATGGCGGTTCATTGCGTGTTTATACTAGTACCGATGTCGCTGGTGTTGCCGTTGGGGGAGCGCTTAAAAACGTGATGGCGATTGCTGCTGGCATCTCTGATGGAATGCAATTTGGTAATAATGCTCGCGCTGCTATGATTACTCGTGGTTTAGCAGAAATGACTCGTTTTGGTATGGCGATAGGCGCCCAAAAGGATACATTTATGGGCTTGGCTGGCGCTGGAGATTTAATATTGACATGTACAGGACAGTATTCGCGAAATCGTGAGGTGGGTTTGCAATTAGCAAGTGGGAAACCTTTGACTGAAATTTTATCGACTCTAGGCCATGTTGCTGAAGGTGTTTATACCGCTCGCGAAGTAGTTAAACGTGCAAAAGATTTAGGTGTTGAAATGCCGATCACCTACGAGGTTGATCAAGTGCTTTCCCATGGGAAAGCACCGCGTGATGCTGTAATGGATTTGCTTGGTCGCGAACAAAAAGAAGAATCATTCAGCTAACCTTTTTATACTCCGCCTTCAAAATCGATTTGTCTCCAAGCTTCATACAACAATACTGCGGCAGAATTAGATAAATTCAAGCTTCGGCTTTCTGGCAACATGGGTAACCTTATTCGATGTTCTGGGCTAAATTCACTCCTTATTACTTCTGGTAGTCCTCGAGTTTCTGGGCCAAACACAAATACATCATCTTTCTTAAATATGATATTGCTGTGAGTTGAGCTGCCTTTTGTTGTAATAGCGAACATGCGTTTGCCGGTTAAAGCAGTTTTGAATGCTTTCCAACTCTCGTGGATTTGTAAGTTGGTGTATTCGTGATAGTCCAATCCGGCACGTTTGAGTTGCTTGTCTTCCAATGAAAATCCAAGCGGTTTAATTAAATGTAATCGCGCGCCAGTATTTGCACATAGGCGAATAATATTGCCTGTATTGGGCGGAATTTCTGGTTCAAATAAAACGATGTTAAACATTTACTTTGCAAGAAATGGTGCGGTAAGCCTGTATTCTACATCAGCGGAGTCTTTTTCACTGTTTTTGTAAGAGAGTTTAGATTGGTTTGTGATGATAGTTTTTTCAGTGGGTTTCAGTTTTTAATTGAGTACTATCGATTGGCCACAAAACCAAAATTTTAACATTTGTTTAAAATATAGACATTTGTCATTCAATTATTGGCTTTTTGCTTAACAATGTATAATCTGATTTATCTTGGTAAGAAAATGGTACCAAATAATGAAGTCATCTCCAGAAATAAATCACATTATTACGGCAAAACAACAAATGCGAGCTGCGCAAAGTTTTACATTTTTTTCTTGTTTGGCTGTGCTTTTTTTGCCTTTAGCTATTCCATTATTTGTTTGGGTTGCAGCTTCTATTTTTATGTATGCGGCTGCAGCCAATCATCCTAATCCTAGAGTCTGTGTGTATATTCAACAATCCGGTTATCGATTCTATTCGACCTTTGCTTTGTTGGTAATCATGGCTTTCTTCGGATTTATGCTAGGTGAAAAAATTGGCGTATTAAATGTATTGTTTTTGGTCTGGGGTATTAGTATTTTATTAGTAGTACCTTTGGGAATTCGAGATATATTGCGTGCTTCAAAAGAAAATTGGCAGGACATGAAGATGGAGATGGAATCATGAGTGAATTAAATGTGAGTCTTGTGGATGTGACTTCTGTTAAGCGCAATGTTGCACCTGTCGAAATAGAAAAGCGCTGGAGTGTGGCACAAATTGTTGAGCTGTTTGAAATGCCATTTAGCGATTTGATTCATCGTGCTCAAACGGTTCACCGCGAAAACTTTGATCCTAATGCTGTTCAAGTGAGTACTTTGCTTTCAATTAAAACGGGTGGTTGTTCAGAGGATTGTGGTTATTGTCCTCAAGCCGCTCGATATCACACAGATGTTGAAAATGAACCGCTTATGCTTCTAGATGAAGTGCTCGCAGCAGCTCGTGTGGCAAAAGAGAGTGGTGCAAGTCGTTTCTGTATGGGGGCTGCATGGCGGAGTCCTAAGCAGAAAGACTTAGAACCTGTGCTTAAGATGATTTCAGAAGTTAAAGCGATGGGTCTAGAAACATGTGCAACCTTAGGAATGTTAAAAGAGGGGCAAGCTACGCAATTAAAAGAAGCAGGCCTTGATTACTATAACCACAATCTAGATACTGCGCCAGAATTCTATGGGGATGTCATTACTACTCGTACTTATCAAGACCGTTTAGACACCTTAGATAGCGTTCGTGAAGCAGATATTAATGTTTGTTGTGGCGGTATTATTGGCATGGGTGAAAGCCGTATCCAGCGCGCCGGTTTGATTGCACAACTTGCGAATATGGAGCGTCCTCCAGAAAGTGTTCCTATTAACTTGCTAACGCAAGTTGAAGGAACGCCATTACATGGGGTTGAGGACTTGGATCAATTTGAATTTATTCGAACTATCGCCGCGGCACGCATTACAATGCCTAAGAGCTTTGTGCGTCTTTCAGCTGGACGTCAAAGCATGCATGATGGGATTCAGGCCTTGTGCTTTATTGCAGGGGCAAATTCAATTTTCTACGGTGAAAAGCTTCTCACTACTGCTAATCCTGAGGCAGAAAAAGATAAAGAGCTATTTTCAAAATTGGGTCTGCACCCAATTTAATCAACTTCCTTGCTTTAAGCGTCAGAAAAACTTCTGAATGATAGAACAACTCAAAGCAGAACTTGCGGAGCGTGCGCAAGCACGATTAAAGCGCACGCGTAGGGTATTGCAAAGTCCTCAAGCCGTCCATTTGGTCTCAGATGGTCAGAGATTACTATCATTTTCAAGTAATGATTATTTAGGCTTGTCTAATCACACGGATTTAATTTCTGCATTACAGCATGGAGTTACTGAGTCAGGTGTGGGTGCTGGCGCCTCTCATCTCATTACAGGCCATCATCAATTTCATCATGATGCAGAGCAAGCTTTGGCTGGTTTCGTGGACTTGCCAGCAAGCTTGCTTTTCAGTTCAGGCTATATGGCAAATATAGGTGTAGTTACAGCTTTGCTTGGTCGTAATGATGCAATCTTTGCAGATAAGCTCAACCATGCCTCATTAAATGATGCTGCTGTTCTTGCGCGTGCCAAATTAAATCGCTACGCGCATCAAAATTTAGCGCAACTAGAAAAAATGTTACTGGTTAGTACTGCATCAAGAAAGCTAGTAATCGTAGATGCTGTCTTTAGTATGGATGGCGATATTGCACCAGTACCAGAATTGCTGGCGCTTTGTGAGAAATACGATGCATATTTATTACTTGATGATGCACATGGTTTTGGCGTGTTAGGTCATCAGGGCAGAGGCATTTTAAGCCATTTTAATTTATCCTCGCCACGTATAATCTATATGGCAACCTTGGGAAAATCTGCAGGTGTTGCAGGTGCATTTGTAGCGGGTGATAAAACAATTATAGAGTATTTGACTCAGTCAGCTAAAACTTATATTTACACCACAGCTAGTCCACCAGCATTGTCAGCCGCTTTATTGGCGGCAGTTGATTTGATGAAAAATGATAAAGCACGTCACGCTCATCTGCAAAATTTAATAAAGTATTTTAAGCATCATTTAAACTTAAAAAAATGGCAATTAATGTGCTCAGATACCGCAATACAACCGATCATAGTTGGTACCAATGAAGAGGTGCTACGGCTTAGTGAATACCTCATATCAAGAGCCATTTTAGTTCCTGCCATCCGTCCACCAACTGTCCCAAAAAATACTGCACGTCTTCGTATTTCGCTATCTGCAACTCACAGTTTCGATGATGTACTAATGCTGATTCAACAATTGCATGAAGCAGAACAGGTCTTGGGCGGATGAGTTTATATATCGAGAAAATAGGTCAAGGCGAACCGTTAGTGATGATTCACGGCTGGGGTATGCACAGTGGCATGTGGATGCAAACCCGTGATTTACTTAGTATGCGTTTTGAGTTGCATTTGGTTGATTTGCCGGGCATGGGATATAGCAAAAACTTAAATGTTTATAACTTACATACCGTGGCGGAAAGTATTGCTGAGAGAGTCCCAGCTAATGCCTATGTATTAGGTTGGTCTTTAGGGGGCTTGATTGCAACTAAAATTGCCTTAATTAAACCAACTAGAAAGCTTGTTCTAGTTGGCAGTACTCCATGTTTTGTGTCCCGTGAAGATTGGCAACAAGGTATGCCTGTCGATGTGTTTGAAAGTTTTTTTGCTAGTGCAATTCAGGACTATCAAGGCACCATGAATAAACTTTTTGCTTTAGTTGCCATGGGTGGAGGCAATGCGCGCGCGACTTCCAAGATGTTGCGAGAATGTCTTGGACTTCGCCCAGCCCCTGATCAAAAAGGATTGCTAGGTGCTTTGGACGTTTTACGCACTGCTGATTTGCGAACAGATATACCAAGCTTGAAAACTCCAACTTTGTTGGTTCATGGCTCAAATGATAAATTAGCCTCATTAAGCGCGGCGGAATGGATGGCCCAGGCTTTGCCAAATGCTCAGTTAATTGTATTTCCAAATGCGGCGCACGAGCCATTTATTTCCCATCCTGAATTGTTTAGTCAAAAAGTAACTGAGTTTTTAAAAGCATGAGCCAATCCATTTCTCAGCAAGATATATATTACCTAGATAAAGCTCGAATACGTCTCTCGTTTGACCGTGCTTCCAATACATACGATGCTGCGGCAGTGATGCAGAAATTGGTGCGTGAAGAAATGCTTAATCGTTTAGATTTGGTGAGCATGCAGCCAAGATTGATATTAGATGCGGGTTGTGGCACAGGTCATGCAAGCAAAGCTTTGATGCAAAAATACCCAAAAGCACGGCTACTCTCTCTAGATTTAGCGATGGGCATGTTGCATAAATCTCAGTTGATGAAAGGCTCTCTTACACAACGAATTAAGCAAAGCTTGGGTTTTAGTAAACAGCGTTTTATTTGTGCAGATATTGAACAGCTCCCGTTTGCAAACGCGTGTTTAGATATGGTGTGGTCCAATTTAGCGATTCAGTGGTGTAATAATTTAGATGCTACTTTCTCCGATATGCATCGCGTGCTTCGAACAGATGGTCTGCTCATGTTTAGCACGCTTGGCCCAGATACTCTCAAAGAGTTGCGTGCGGCTTCTGGGGATGATGATCAGGTGCACGTGAGCCGTTTTATTGATATGCATGATATTGGTGATGCTCTAGTACGGGCGGGTTTTGCAGCTCCAGTATTAGATGTTGAGCGCATTACACTTACATACACTGATGTGATCGAAGTGATGCGTGATTTGAAGTCTATCGGAGCACATAATGCCGCTGAAGGTCGTAGTCGTGGTTTAAAAGGTCGAGGGTTTTTAAAACAACTCACTGAAAACTATGAGTGCTTTAGAAAAAACGGCAAATTGCCAGCCACGTTTGAAGTAGTTTATGGGCACGCATGGAAGCCTGAGGCTAGACCTAAAACGAAAGTCGACTTAGAGACGGGCTTTGCGCCCCTAACTTTTCATGCAAAAAAATAAAAAAACTTTTTTTGTAACAGGTACAGATACCGATGTGGGTAAGACCTATATTGCTAGTGCTCTAATACGCTCTTTTGTGCAACAAGGTCTGCTCACTGTTGGGATGAAACCGGTTGCTGCGGGGGCTGAATTGGTGAATGGTATTTTACTCAATAGAGACGTGGTTGAACTAATTAATGCGGGCAACATGGATGTCGATGAGGCATTGATTAACCCTTATGTTTTTGCCCCTGCGATTGCTCCGCACATTGCCGCTGAACAGAATGGAGTCGTAGTTTCATTGGATAAGATTCAGCAAGCGTTTGATAGATTGCAATTGCAAGCTGATGTGGTTGTCATTGAAGGCGCTGGTGGTTTTCGTGTGCCAATTAATCGTCAAGAAACTATGGCTGATTTGGCTGTAAAACTTAATCTCCCCGTTATTATGGTGGTGGGCGTGCGTTTGGGTTGTATCAATCATGCCTTAATGACAGTTGCCTCTATCAAAGCATCTGGCCTTCATTTGGCAGGTTGGGTTGCTAATCGGATTGACCCTAATATGTCTGCAATTGAAGAGAATATTTTGACGCTAAAAGCCATGATTAAAGCACCTTGTGTCGCAGATGTTGCTTGGAATGAAAAGCCTAAGTTTACTGATTTTTAGATTTGCGTTTTTTCTTAAATCGATACGCTAACAAAAAAATTAAGCCAGCCACGTTTGGATACCATATATACCAATGTGACCAAGGAATCCCATCAATACTGAAGTTTGAAAGTGGCCAGAATAGTGGGGTTGAAAAATAGGATTTGGCATGAAATGGGAAGTCGAGAAGAATGTGAAACGGCCAAGCCAGCATCGCAAATGCAATCTCTTTGCGCCACAAAAAAACTAATCCAATTGCAACAAAGCAAATAATCACACTATGCCCGAATGCATAATTGGTAAATAGCCAAGGAGGGAGAGCCTCTAGCGGTGGTTTTCCGAAGTACCACTTGCCATTAATTATGTTCAACAGCATAAATGCCCCAAATGATATTAAATCAGGGGCAGCGCCAAACAAAATAGCAATCCAAGCATGGCGTTTGTAGCCAAATAATCCATACCCCCAAAGTGCATGGCTAAAAGTGTCCATATATCTATGGGTAGAGTTGTTGTTGTTGAATGTAGTGAATAACGTTATTTGGCATTAAATTACTCACATCTTTTTTCGATGCTAAAAGCTGACGAATTTGAGTAGATGAGATATTCAAAGCATCAATTTCTTTTATCAATATTTTTCCATTAGCTGAGTGTTTCAAATCGTTAACATCATTGGTTTGATGTTTTGCAATTATTCTTTCAATAGCAGTGTTGGATTTTAATTCTTCAGCATTATGTCGTTTGACCACCACAAAATTGCAGTAGTTGAGAAGTTCATTCCAGCGATGCCAACCGTTCAGTTTTGCAAAAGCATCCGAACCTAACAACCAAGAAATACTGACCTTGTCTCCTAACTCTTCCCGTAATGAGATAAGTGTATCTATGGTATATGAAGGCCCATCACGCTCAAGCTCACGGGTATCAATCTGAAATTTTGGATGGTCGCTAATAGCAAGTTTTACCATCTCAGCCCGTTGTTCTCCGCTGACATTTGGCATGTCTTTTAATGCAGGAATAGCTGCAGGCATAAAACGTATTGTTTCAAAGTTTAATGATTCTAGAATGTAATCGGCAAAGTAGAGGTGACCATAGTGAATCGGGTTAAATGTGCCGCCTAAAATTCCTATCATGGAAGGCACTTAGGCGCGAATGTGACCATCACCTAACACAATATACTTGAGGGATGTTAAGCCCTCAAGTCCAACAGGGCCACGAGCATGAAGTTTATCAGTAGATATGCCGATCTCTGCGCCCAGGCCATACTCAAAGCCATCTGCAAAGCGTGTTGAAGCATTTACCATTACACTGCTAGAGTCTATTTCTCGTAAAAAGCGTCGTGCTTTTGTGTAATTTTCGGTCACAATTGCTTCTGTGTGTTGCGACGAGTGTTGGTTGATATGTGTAATCGCCTCATCTAAATCAGCCACCACTTTGCAGGAAATAATCGCGTCCAAATACTCAGTGAAGTAGTCATCGTTTGTGGCAGGTTTTGCAGTTTTTATTAATGCGCAAGTTTCTTTACAACCCCTAATTTCAATGCCTTTGCTAATCAACATTTCAGCAATTTTAGGCAACATATTGTTTGCTACACTTCGTGCAATCAAAAGAGATTCTGTTGTATTGCATGTCCCAAGTCGCTGTGTTTTTGAGTTCTCAACAATTTGAATGGCCTTGTCTAAATCAGCTTCAGTATCTACATAAACGTGGCAGTTACCATCTAAATGCTTAATTACAGGGATTCGTGCATCGTTAGATATACGCTCAATGAGGCCTTTTCCGCCACGAGGAACAATAACATCTACAAATTCTTTCATGGTAATCAGCTCTCCAACAGCAGAGCGATCTGTGGTTTCTACGACCTGAACGGCGGCTTTTGGTAAGCCAGCTAATGTCAAGCCTTCATGCACTAATTTTGCCAATGCTTGGTTGCAATGAATTGCTTCTGAGCCGCCACGAAGAATCGTTGCATTGCCAGACTTAATACATAGGCCTGCAGCGTCTACTGTAACATTTGGACGAGCTTCATAAATAATACCAATCACACCAAGTGGCACACGCATTTTGCCGACTTGAATCCCAGAAGGTCGGTATTTCATATCGCTAATTTCGCCTATTGGATCAGCTAGGTTGGCGATTTGCTCTAGGCCTTCAGCCATAGTAAAAATAGATTTTTCTGTAAGCATAAGACGATCTAACATGACTACATCCATCCCAGCTGCTTTTGCGGAATGGATATCTTTTTCATTTGCTGCAAGCAGAGCGTCTTTTTCGCGTAAGATCGCTTTGGCAATAGTGGTTAGTGCTAAATTTTTAGTATTGGTTTCAGCTTTTGCCATGGCGCGTGAAGCTAGTCTTGCTTCAACACCCACATTGTGCATATATGATTTAACGTCCATTACGATCCCTAACCTTTTTATTTAGCAACTTCTGTCTTTAGTGACAACTCTTGAAATGCCAAAGCATAATCTTGAAAGCTCTAGCCAAGCATCACCTTGCATAATCCCTTTTGCTGTTTTATCAATTTCAGCAAGTTTGAGCAATGCGGCTTGTAATTGTTTCAAGCTTAATCGCCTAACCGCTTGCTTGGCAAGTGCTTGTTTTGAGCCAAATACTTTGGCTTGAACCATAGCGTTATTTAAGTTTTCACCACGCGCTTCCGCCTGCTTTATTTTTAGTAATGGCGTAATCGCCCAAATTAAAGGATTCATTACAGCAACAGGTTGCGTGCCTTCATCTTTAAGGCCTTCTAAAATTCGAACAGTGCGATCAACATCTCCGGACAATACAGCCTCTCCAAGCTGCACTGCGTCAAAGCGCGAAACATTGAGCACTGCTGCACGGACGTCTTCTCCAGCAATTACACCTTCAGGGTATAGCAACCCTAGCTTTTGAATCTCTTGATGCGCAGCAAGTAGATTGCCTTCTACTTGGTTTGCCATAAAAGTTAATGTCTCTAGATCCGTACTTTGTTTTTGTAAGGCTAAGCGGTCGGCAATCCATTGTGGTAGCTGTGTAGGCTTAACTTCACTAAGTTCGATGAATGTACTATTTTGTTGGAGCGCTGTATACCAAGCACTTTTTGCATCTCGCCAGTCTATTGTCGGCAGAATAATAACTGTTACAGTATCAGGTAAGGCCTTCATGGCTAAAACTTGTAGGGCTTTACTGCCATCAAGGCCAGGTTTGCCTGTAGGGATGTAAATTTCCAATAAGCGTTGACTGGCAAATAGTGACATGGCTTGGCCGAATTCAGCAATTTCTGCCCAATTAAAATAACGATCGACCGTGAAGCTTGTACGTTCATCAAACTTAAGTTCACGCGCTTTCGCGCGTATTGCATCTAAGCACTCACGTTGTGATAAAGGCTCATCTCCTGCTAGCACATATAGTGTTTTAAGACCGTTTTTTAGATGAGAAGAAAGTTGTTGTGGCGCTAAATTCATTTTTGATTGACAAAGGTAAAGGCGATAGCCTATTCCGTAGCCTTTATTTTAGGTTTCTGAGCGACTAAACGACGCATGAGTTCTCGGGTAGCATCGCGGCGCATGTCTTCATAAAGCATGGTTTCTTCATAAGATTTAGCAAGTAATTCGCTGTCTAAGTAAGAGAAGTCCCTTCGCTCTTCAATTAATTGTTCTGGACTCCAAAGATCTGATGAAGCATCACGAAGGCGGAATTTTATTCGATAAAATAATTCAAACTCACGCACAGAGCCAGTTCCGCCTAATGAAAGAATGCGTTTCTCTTGGTTGTCGCTTATTAATTCCAGCATCATTTCCGCTTCTTCAGGTTCTTTCACAATCCTTACGCCATTGGTTTTAAGCGAGCTAATTAAGTCCTTAGAGATGCTTAATGAGCCTTTGATGTAGAGCTTGTTAAAAGACAAATCAGCAACCCCGCGTAAATGAAATCCACATGCCGCAAGAACTAAAGTCATGATGAAAATGGTAACGCAACGAGTTATGTTTTTACTCATATTTATCCCACAACAATATTGACAAGTTTATTTGGCACTACGATGATTTTACGCACAACAGAGCCATCTTCTAAGAATTTCTGCACAAATGGTTGGGCGACAGCATGCTGTTCAATAGCCTCTTTTGCTATGGTTTTTGCCACGGTAATACTGCCTCGCAATTTCCCGTTTACTTGCACGACTAACTCCACTTCATCTTGTACCATGGCAGATTGATCTGCGATTGGCCAAGCAGCATCTTCAATTACACCCTCTTTACGTAGTTCAGCCCATAAAGCTTGGCAGATATGCGGCACGATAGGTGAGAGCAATAAAGTCACATTCTCAAGCACTTCTTGGCGGACGCTGCGCGTTATTGCATCACTACCATCCACTTTGGCATAAGCGTTCATTAATTCCATTACAGCTGCAATGGCAGTATTGAAAGTTTGGCGACGACCGTAGTCGTCAGTAATTTTCTCAATCGTTTGGTGTAGTTGACGACGTAAGGTTTTGAGTTCTGTATTTAAATCACCTGCGTTATAAGGTTCTACGGAGCCAGTTTCTAAATGTGTTGCTACAAATGTCCAAAGGCGCCGCAAGAATCGATGTGCACCCTCTACGCCACTGTCTGCCCATTCTAAGCTTTGCTCTGGTGGCGCGGCAAACATCATGAATAAACGAGCGGTATCTGCACCGTAAGTGTGGATTAAAGCTTGAGGGTCAACAGTGTTGCCCTTAGATTTACTCATCTTAGTGCCTTCTTTTAGCACCATGCCTTGGGTAAGCAAGTGTGTAAATGGCTCATCATTTTTGAGTAAACCAACATCTCGCATTAGTTTGTTAAAGAAGCGAGCATAGAGTAAATGCAAAATTGCGTGTTCAATGCCACCAATATATTGGTCTACAGGCAACCAATAGTTTGCGCGTTCATCCAACATGCTTTTGTGGCAGTCAAAGCTTGCGTATCGTGCGAAATACCATGAAGACTCAAAAAAAGTATCCATAGTATCGGTTTCTCTTGTGGCGTTACCACCGCAAGTGGGGCAAGTCGTTTCGTAGAAATTCGGGTCTTTTTTGATTGGAGAACCAACGCCGTCCATGACTACATCCTCTGGCAAGCGAACAGGCAGTTGGTCTGCAGGCACAGGCACTTCACCACAGCAAGCACAATGCACGATAGGTATAGGACAGCCCCAATAGCGTTGGCGTGAAACACCCCAGTCGCGCAAGCGATATTGCGTACGACGCTTGCCTAGTTTTTTTGCGTTTAGAACTTCTGCGATTTTGCTGGAGGCTTCATCAAAATTTAGTCCATCAAATACACCTGAATTAATTAGGATGCCATGCTCTACATAAGCGCTAGTAAGTGGTAAGTCAAGCTCGGCATTTTTTGGTTTAATCACTACTTTTATTGGCAGACTGTAGTTGTTTGCAAATTCAAAATCACGTTCGTCGTGGGCTGGAACAGCCATTACAGCGCCTTCTCCGTAGCTAATTAGCACATAGTTTGCTACCCAAACCGGCAGTTGCTCTCCGGTGAGAGGGTGTTGAACAAACAAGCCAGTCGCCATGCCTTTTTTCTCGGCAGTAGCCATGTCTGCTTCAGCCACACTACCCATTTTGCATTCTTGGATAAACAATTCTAGTGCAGGATTATTTACAGAAGCTTGGATTGCAAGTTCATGTTCTGCAGCTACAGCCACATATGTTGCGCCCATGAGCGTGTCTGGGCGAGTTGTATAAACCTTTAGATTGCCAGAGCCGCCAACGATAGGAAAATCCACCTCACAGCCGTAGCTTTTGCCTATCCAATTGCGTTGCATGGTTTTTACTTGTTCAGGCCAACCCTCAAGCTTGTCGAGATAAGCTAAGAGCTCATCAGCATAAGCTGTGATTTTCATAAAGTATTGGGGAATGTCGCGCTTCTCAACCAAAGCACCAGAGCGCCAACCTTTCCCATCAATTACTTGCTCATTCGCAAGCACGGTTTGGTCAACAGGATCCCAATTAACTGTGGCAGTTTTTTTGTAAATCAGCCCTTTTCTGAAGAGCTCAGTGAATAGCCATTGTTCCCAGCGGTAATACTCTGGAGAACAAGTTGCAATCTCTCTATCCCAAGATATACCTAAGCCAAGTGATTTAAGCTGTGCTTTCATGTGCTCGATATTGCTATATGTCCAGCCAGCAGGCGCTACATTATTCTTAATTGCAGCATTTTCAGCAGGCAAGCCAAACGCATCCCAGCCCATTGGTTGCATTACATTAAAACCACGCATGCGGTGGAATCGGCTTAGCACGTCACCAATGGTGTAATTTCGCACATGGCCCATATGTAAACGGCCGCTTGGATAAGGAAACATCGACAAACAGTAGTACTTTGGCTTATCACTCTTTTCAGATGCCTTAAAAGTTTGGTGAGTTTCCCAATATTGTTGGGCGCGTTCTTCAATTTCTTTAAATGGATACTGCTGTTGCATGGCAAATATTTTTGTCTAGATAATTAATGTTGAATTATACCTTGAAGCTAAAGGTGTGTGCTGATGCATCATAGAATTGCTATGGTCTTTCAAAAGTTAAAAAAGCCATCAACTTGATGGCTTTTTGTAGCACTATTTTTTGTTTAAACATTAAATCTAAAATGCATTATGTCACCATCTTGAACGATATACTCTTTGCCCTCTAAACGCATCTTCCCAGCCTCCTTTGCGCCTTGTTCGCCTTTGTGGGCGACAAATTCGCTAAAGGCAATTACTTCGGCACGGATGAAGCCACGTTCAAAGTCTGTATGAATAACGCCAGCGGCTTGCGGCGCTGTTGATCCTTTACGTACTGTCCAAGCGCGGACCTCTTTAACGCCTGCTGTGAAGTAGGTTTCTAAGCCGAGTAGGGAGTATGCCGCCCGAACTACGCGGTCTAAGCCTGGCTCGTCTAATCCCAGCTCTTCTAAGAATAAAGTTTTGTCTTCATCTTCTAAGTCTGAGATTTCAGCCTCAATTTTTGCGCAGATACTCACTACTGGGGAGCCTTCTTTTTTGCCTAATTCAACAATTGAATCAAGCAGTGGATTGTTACTAAAGCCTGTTTCATCAACATTGGCGATGTACATCACTGGTTTAACAGTAATGAGACAAAGTGGCTTAAGCAGGTGTAATTCGTCAACATCTAAGCCTAATGTGCGAACTGCTTTACCTTGATCCAGTCCTTTTTGAACTTTAGCCAAAACCGCACAAAGTGCAATCGCTTCTTTGTCGCCTGATTTTGCTTTTTTGCTTTCTCGTTGAACAGTTTTATCAACAGTTTCCATATCAGCAAGCGCGAGCTCGGTGTTAATGGTTTCAACATCTGAAAGTGGGTCAACTTTATTAGCCACGTGCACCACGTTTGCATCGTTAAAACATCGAACGACGTGAGCAATTGCATCGGTTTCGCGGATATTGGCTAAGAATTTGTTGCCTAGGCCTTCGCCTTTTGATGCGCCTGCAACCAAGCCTGCAATGTCTACAAACTCAACAATCGCTGGTTGTACCTTTTGCGGATTGACGATATCAATTAAGGGTTTCATGCGTGGGTCAGGCACCTCAACAATACCGACATTAGGTTCGATGGTGCAAAAAGGGTAGTTTTCTGCCGCAATACCTGCTTTGGTTATTGCATTGAAGAGCGTTGATTTTCCTACGTTTGGTAGGCCAACAATTCCGCATTTCATAATTTTTCCTGTTCAATAATTTCGTAACTAATTTTTAGTGTGTAATTTTAACATTGCCGCTTCAAACTCGCCTTTTAATATCAAAGGTAAAAGCACTATGCTTTGATTTATATTTTCTTCAATCGCACGCATTTCATCGCGACTCGGGTCATGTAATACAAAGTTTGCTACAGAATTTTTATCGCCTGGATGACCGATGCCTAAACGTAATCTCCAAAAACTAGTGCTTCCAAGCTGTGCGGCAATATCTTTTAGGCCATTATGACCACCATGCCCGCCACCTTTTTTGAGTTTGACCGTGCCCGGGGGGAGATCTAATTCGTCATGTACCACTAAAACACATTCGGGGGTAATTTTGTAGAACTTAGCCAATGCCGCGACGGCGCGGCCACTGGCGTTCATGAAGGTTGTTGGTTTAAGTAACCAAGTCTCATTATTGCTTGATTTTAAGCGGCCTGCTTGACCAAAAAACTTGGCTTCAACGTTGAGCTTGCTTCCTGATTCGGCACAGATTTGATCTATCCACCAGAATCCTGCATTGTGGCGCGTGGATTCATATTGGGCACCTGGGTTTCCTAGTCCAACGATTAATTTGATTTGACTCATAGCCTATTGTCGCTCATTCAGCTTAAAATAATTCCAAACCCAGAAAATAATAACGCGCGTTCCGGAAAAACCGAAACGCGCGTTTTAGAGGCCCATCACACCTGTGGTTAAGCTTCTGGACTTGATCCCGCTTCTTCAGCTGCCGCAGCTGCGCTGCCGCGCGTTTTCGCAATGCTAGCAACAGCGACGTCAGCGCCGTGCGCTAATTGGACAAATTCAATACCCTTAGCCAATTTGATTTCTGATAAGTGAATTGAATGACCCATTTCTAAGTTCGCCAAATCAACCTCAATAAACTCTGGCAAATCTTTTGCTAAGCAACTTACATCAACTTCTGTAGCAATGTGCGCAACGATACCGCCACCAATTTTTACTCCTGGAGCGACATCACCGTTGATGAAGTGCAAAGGTACTTTCACATGAATTTTTTCTGTTGCGCTAACACGTTGAAAGTCAATGTGTTGAATAGTATTGCGAACTGGGTGCATTTGGTAGTCACGTAACAGTACAGATTCTTTTTTGCCATCTAAATTAAGGGTTAGGATAGAAGCGTGGAAAGCTTCATGACGAAACTCCATGAACAATGCTTTCATATCAAACTCAACGCTTACTGCATCTTTACCAGCACCATAGACGACACCTGGTACTTTAGCCGAACGGCGAAGACGGCGGCTCGCACCCGTACCTTTCGCTGCACGTGTTACTGCTGAAATTTCAATAGCCATTTTTACTACTCCTAAATTTAACCAAAATAACCTTTTGGCTTTTCAAAAACTGTTATCCGCGACCAGATAACAGGGGTGTGATGCGATCGTTGCCAAACGCATCGAAACTTTAATTAATCTTCAAACAATGAACTGACCGAGTCTTCATTGCTAATACGGCGAATGGTCTCACCCATTAACTCACCAACGCTGAGTTGACGAATTTTTTTGCATGCTAGCGCATCTGGACGAAGCGGTATGGTGTCTGTCACAACTAGCTCATCCAGTTCAGAAGCGCTAATGCGCTCAATTGCAGAGCCTGAAAGTACTGGATGCGTACAATACGCTACAACTTTAATGGCGCCCTTTTTCTTTAGCGCTGCTGCTGCTTCACAAAGTGTATTTGCTGTATCCACCATGTCATCCATGATGACGCAAGTGCGGTCAGCCACATCACCAATGATGTTCATCACTTTAGCGACGTTAGCTTTAGGGCGGCGTTTGTCGATAATCGCCAAATCTGAACCCATTTGCTTAGCAAGAGCACGTGCACGAACAACGCCACCAACGTCTGGTGATACAACAACTAAATTATGGTGATTTTGTTGAGTAAGATCATCTAGCAATACAGGTGATGCGTAGATATTATCAACAGGTATTTCAAAGAAACCTTGGATTTGATCTGAATGTAAATCCATGGTCAATAAACGGTTCACGCCGACGCTAGTGAGCATGTTTGCCACCACTTTTGCAGTAATTGCAACGCGGGCTGAGCGTGGACGACGATCCTGACGTGAATAGCCGAAGTAAGGGATGGCTGCAGTAATGCGGCCAGCAGAAGCTCGGCGAAGTGCATCAACCATGACCATCACTTCCATTAGTGTGTCATTAGTTGGAGCGCAAGTTGATTGCAGAACGAACACGTCTTTGCCCCGCACATTATCTTGCAACTCAACCATGACTTCGCCGTCACTAAAGCGGTCAACGGTCGCGCGCCCTAATTTCATGCCCAAGTGTTTTACCACTTTTTCCGCAAGTTGAGGATTGGCCGTGCCTGTAAACACCATCATGTCGCCTTTGGCCACAGTGGATTCCTTTACGCTATAAAAACAAAAAAGCGTGTAATGCTACACGCTCCGTCTTGTAATACTGGCTGGGGAAGAAGGATTCGAACCTTCGCATGCCGGAATCAAAATCCGGTGCCTTAACCAGCTTGGCGACTCCCCATTTGATCTTTACCTAATGTGCAGGTATCAAATTATACAGTGGATGCTGTTCTAATCCGAGCGCCGCTACACAAAATATTTCAGTGTTTGCAAACTCTTTTTGCATGGCTTTTACGATACTTTTTGCCTTGGCTAAACTTTTAACCGCAACAAAAACTGACGCGCCAGATCCGCTCATACGTGCTTGAGAGAATTGATTTAACCAATTAAGACAAGCATTTACTTCAGGATATTTCTGACAAACCACTGCTTCAAGATCATTGTGAAAATTTTCATTTTCATTATCTAACACTATGCTTTGTTTTTCTTTGCCAAATTGCTTAACTTTCAGCATCTCGGAAAAGGCCGCTATTGTCGTGGGAAACGTACTTCTTGTCAATTCCTCAGAACGAAAAATTTCAGAAGTTGAAACGTGCACTTTTGGCGTAACAATCACAAGGTATAAAGCTGGGAGCTTAATAGCCTTTATTTTCTCGCCTATACCTTCGACCCAAGCATTTTTTCCAAAAATAAAAAAAGGAACATCCGCGCCAAGTTTTAAGGCTAGTTCCATTAGTGTAATTTTGTTTAATTTCAAATTCCAAAGGTGGTTTAGTGCAATTAGCACTGTAGCTGCATCTGAGCTCCCTCCACCCAATCCACCACCCATGGGTATGTTTTTGATGAGTCCAACATCTGCGCCTAACGAGCAATTGCAGTGGGCTTGCAAAAGCTTTGCGGCTTTTATGCATAGGTCTTGTTCTGGTGGTACGTTAGCATTTTCAGTTACACGATGAACTTGGCCATCATCCCGCACTTTCAAAAACACGGTGTCGTATAAATCAATTAGGCTAAATACGCTTTGAAGAAGATGGTAGCCATCAGTTCGGCGGCCGGTGATGTGTAAAAATAAATTGATTTTTGCTGGCGCTAAAAAGGTTTGGAAACCTTGCTCGATAAGATGTTTGTTTAAATTTGACATAACAAAATACTAATGCATCTGGGCTGAATTATTGGTATTTAAAGCTGGAATTTTTGGAGAGGTATCCCAGTGCTCAATCGCAAGACGGACATTCATTTTTGGATTATGCAAATTAATTTTACTTGGTAATGCGGGTTGTTTTTCATTTTGGTATTGAATGTAGCTAACTTCCCAGCCATCTTGGCTGAATTTACTGAGTTGGCCTTTATCGTTCCATGCAAAAGCTGAGACAGCCCCATTAGCAGGACGGCCAACAATCCAATCCGATAGTTTGGATAAAGGCAATCGCCAGCCTAATGCGAGTTGTGTCAAAGTTTCTGCATCTTCTGCTTTTATGATTTTTCCATTTTGCGAAGTTAAACTCACGCCATCTGTATTTTTTAGGATGGTAGCAATTTTATTTCCGAGTGGTGAATATAAATCTATTGCATCAATTTCTAAAGAGTGCACCCAATGAATATTGCCTGAGGCGCCATACCCTTCGCTTTGAACACCCATTCTTCCTTGGATTTCAAAAGTAGTTACTTGGGAAATTTCAGCTTGATGCTCTTGTGCCTCGAGTGGAATGGTTGAGATCTCTGTTGAAATTGGCGGCGTGGTTTTCTGATCAGCAGTTTTCGTGCTTGTAATCACGCTGGCACAGCTAGATATCATTAGGCTAGCAATTAATATGTAAATGCTGGCAAAGCGATATTGATGATTTTGCAAAAAAGCTAACAAAAGAGTTATGGTTTAAATTTTTTAATGGTTTTGATCAGCACATCATTTTCTGGACTTAACTTTAGTGCCTCTGACCAAACTTTGCTTGCATCATCTTGCTTTCCTTGTTTCCAAAGTACTTCACCTAAATGCGCAGCAATTTCAGGGTCGTTTTCCAGATTGTAGGCTTTACTTAAATACTCAAAAGCATTATCTAAATTTCCAAGACGATATTGAACCCAACCCATACTATCCATAATAAAATGGTCGTTAGGGCTTAGCTCTAGTGCTTTAGCAATAAGCTTATTAGCTTCCTCTAAGTTAACATTGCGGTCTGCTAATGAATAACCTAGGGCATTGTAGGCTTGAGCAAAATCAGGTTTGATTTTGATGAGCTTACGCAATTCTGTTTCTAGAACGTTAAACTGTTGAACACGTTCAGCTGACATCGCGTAGTCGTAAATTAGTTCATTGGAGTTGGGCATATTAGCTACAGCTTTGCCCAGTAACTCGAAAGACTCTTGAAAACGCTTAGCTTGTGCTAGAAAATTGGCTTGAGAAGTAATGACTTGTGCTAATTGTTCATCGCTTAAATTTTCTAAGTTATCAAGAAGTTGAATGGCAGTATCAGCACCTTCCGTTCGGGATAAGACATTAGCCAAACTTAACTTTGATTGAAAGTAAATATCACCCTGTTGGGTTGTTGCATTTTCTCCAGTTTTTTGAACTTTGCTATACCAATTGATTGCCTCTGAATTGTTATTATTTTTTTCAGCAAGTTGACCTAGGTAGAAATAAATAGGGTCTTTGTTTTTGATATTGCTATCAAGGGCTTGAAGAAAGTATTTTTCTGCGTCAACAAATTCATTCATTTGCACGGAGAGCAGCCCAGCTACCACTAAAATCTCTGGGTTGCTATTGGCTAGATTGGAAAGTTTTGCAAGTTCAGGTTTGGCTTCGTTGAATCGTAATTGTTTGATCAACATGCGGGTCAAATTCAGGCGTGCATCGTTCGCATCCGGGTTGTCAAATAAAAAGTTCTGGTAAAAGGCAATTGCTTGATCTGCTGATGATCTATATAAAATATCAGCCTGTTGAATGGCCCCAGTCTCCCAATGGGGTTTCAGTTGATTGGCTCGTTCAGATTCGCTCAAGGCAAGTTGAAGGTTGTTTGATTGAAAAGCCGCTAGGGCAACACTGAAGTGAGCTTCAGCTAATTGAGGATATGGCTCTGCTAAATTTTGCACTAATTCCAATACGACCGTTTTGTTTGGATAATGAGATAGAAGCGTATTGAGATATAAAAAACCGTTTGCGCGAGCGTCTTCTTTTTCGAGTAGTTTTTGCAAAAGAGGTTTTGCTGCATTCAGATCACCAGTGATCACATAAAGTTGCGTAGCAGCTTGTTGAGCATCGGTTGAATTTGCATCAAGCTCTAGCCATAGCTTTGCAGTTTCCAAGGCTGCTTGAGGATTGTTGCTATACATGGCCAATTTAGCTGCGCGCTCTGCTAATCGAGAATCACGGGTGGATTTGGCTAAATCAAAAAAAAGCTTAGTTGAAAGTCCTAGCTCACCACGCTGTCCAGCAACCTCAGCAGCTAAATACTTAAAGACAAACTCCCCGTCTGCTTGTGTTTGTAATTCTGATGTTTGACTATCATTTGCAGCGAAGGCAGGCATGTTAACTAGCGTAAAAAAGCTAAGAGAGATTCCTGCAATTAGCATTTTATTTTTAGCTGATAAAAAGTATTTCGATTTTTTTGGCATAGTAATAATTTGGTTTCTTTACTAGTAGGGAATTAACTTTATAAACCTTAGTCAGTGACACCTTATGCAAGTTCATCCATAATGAGGGCTGACTATAGCTTTTTAATTGAAACTTTCCAATAGGGCTTGTTTCAAAGATCAAGATTGTTGACTAAATACAATTCACTGATTGCTTAGCGCTTGACAATTGTCAGGCGTTTTTTTAATTTAGCATGCCTTATCAAGGCTGCTTGTAATTTTGGATTTGGCTCAGCCAAATAATGTGGAGTCTTTAATTTTATATGACTACTTTAACTGTTGAAGCGAATAACCTAACCCGCATATATGGCGGCCGTGAGGCAGTCAGTGATGTAAGTTTTACTTTAAGCAAAGGTGAGGTGCTTGGTTTTCTTGGGCCTAATGGCGCGGGAAAGTCAACCACAATGAAAATGCTTACAGGCAATCTAGCACCTAGTAAAGGCAGCGTTAAAATCTGTGGCGTGGATATGATAGAAAATCCAAAAGAAGCGAAAGCTTTGATTGGATACTTGCCAGAAACCCCTCCGCTTTATCGTGAATTTACAGTGGATGAATTTTTGTCGATTGCTGCTCGATTGCATGGTGTAAGCGGAAAACATATTAAAGCAGCTGTTCAGCGTGCTAAAGAGCGTTGTGGTTTAACAGAAATGAGCAAGCGGCTCATTGAGAACTTATCTAAAGGCTATCAACAGCGTGTTGGGATTGCGCAGGCTATTATTCATAATCCAATGGTTGTGATTTTAGATGAGCCAACGGTTGGTCTGGATCCAATTCAAATTCGTGATATACGCGCCCTCATTAAAGAACTCGGAGGCGAACATAGCGTGATTTTATCAACGCATATTCTCCCTGAAGTAGAGATGGTCTGTGATCACGTTCAGATTATCGATAAGGGTAAGTTAGTATTTAATGGTTCAATAGATATCCTTAAACAACAGCGTCATGGGAATAAATTGCTGCTTGGTTTGACTAACGCGCCTGCAAACGATGAGTTGCTGAAAGTTCCTGGTGTTGAGGATGTTGAAACCCTTCCCAATGGCTTCTTGCGTGTTCGGTATGCCACAGGAAAAGCGCCAGCTGAGGCTTTGGTTCAAGCGGCCGTTTCCAAAGGATGGGGGTTGCATCAAATCAATCCTGATCAAACTAGCCTTGAAGATGTATTCGTACAATTGACTTACCAAGACGCTGTAGCATAAGTGTCTTTGGTCGAATTTAGAAAGCAAAACTCATGATTTTAAAGGTCGCAAGAAAAGAACTTAAGAGCGTATTTGCCTCGCCTATGGGTTGGGTGATTTTGGCTTTGCTACAGTTTGGATTTGGAACTTACTTTTTAAACGGTGTGAATGAGTATTTTGAAGTGATGTCTGGTGCAATTCGTCCAGCAGAGCGTACCGGAGTCACTATGTTTATTGGTCAAAGCGTATTTGGTTTAGCATCTTTTGTGATGCTTTTTTCTGTGCCTTTGCTTTCAATGCGTTTAATCAGCGAAGAGCGTCGTAGCAATACCCTGCCATTCTTATTTAGTGCACCGCTTTCACTTACAGAGATCGTGCTTGGTAAATTTATTGGTTTGGTGGCTTTCCTTACTATTTTAGTTGCAATGATTGCTTTGATGCTTTGCACTTTGAACGCTTGGGCTGATATTGATTTTGGTTATTTGTTCTCAAATGTGTTCGGTTTATGGCTGTTGGTAGCTAGTTTTTCAGCGCTCGGTCTTTATTTTTCCAGCTTAACTGCCCAACCGGTGGTTGCAGCCATTATTACCTTTATTGCATTATTTGGCCTGCTTATTGTTGATCGGTTCTTAACCGGTGATGATGCGAGTATTGCAAACTATCTCTCCCTAATGCACCATTTTCAACCGTTTGCGCGTGGCTTGATTGATACTGCTGACATCACTTATTTCTTATTATTCATCATTACATTTTTAACACTTACGGTGCGTCGTCTTGATGCCGACCGTCTTCGTGGCTAATCGGGTATTACATTATGAAAATTAATCACAAGCTACGTTTGCAGTTGCTTATGCAAAACAGTTTTTTCGTTATTCTATTTTTGATTTTGGTTTCATTAGTTGGATATTTGAGTCATGAGTATCATTTTTCAAAAGATATTACGCAAAGTAACCGTAATATTTTGACTGAAGGTAGTATCAATGTTCTTAAACAGATGAAGGGTGACGTAAGTGTTACTGTATTTGCTTCAGAGGATAATACTGCGCATGGTGAAAATTATCGCAAAGGGGTGCGTGACTTTATTTCGCGCTTCCAAAGGACTAAACCCGACATTCACGTTTCTTTTGTAAGTCCTGCTGAGAAACCAAAGCTTGCTCAAGATGCCGGCATTAAAGCTGAAGGGGAGTTGGTGGTTGAGTATCAAAAACGTAGTGAGCATTTATTGCCACCTTATGCTGAACAGGAAATGACTAATTTATTGGTTCGCTTGTCACGTAGCCATGAAAAGCCAGTCATGTATTTGGATGGACATAGTGAGCGTAATTTGATTGGTCTTAAGGATAATGACCTTGGTGCTTTCGGAGAGCAACTGCAAAAGAAAGGTTTTAAGTTATTTAACCCTGATTTGACTATCGCACAAGCTGTGCCGATGAACGGTTCAATGCTCGTGATTGCTAGTCCGCAAGTAAATGTAGGACCTATTGAAGTTAAGAAAATTAAGACGTACCTAGACAATGGCGGCAATTTGCTTTGGTTGTTAGATGATAACAATCTACATGGACTAGATGAAATTGGTAAATATATTGGGTTGGATGTTTCTAAAGGTATGGTAATTGATGGCTCTGCAGCTCAATACGGAGTGGATGAAAAAATTGCTTTTGCTAGTCAATATGGCGATCATGCTATTACCAAAAATTTCATGTTGCGAACAATGTTCCCTGAAGCTAGAAGAGTTAGTGCACAAGGGACGGATGATAACGGTTGGAAAGTAACTAATTTAGTAGATGTTGCGCCAAATGGTTGGCTTGAAAATAATTTAAAAGAGTTAGACTCAAAAGTGTCTAAAGCGACATTTGATGAAAAAGAGGATGTCAAAGGTCCCATTAATGTTGCTGTTGCATTAGAACGTATCTACGGCAAAAAAGGTCAGCGCATTGTGGTGGTTGGTAATGCTAACTTCTTATCAAATACTCATGTGACCAGCGAGTCAAATCTTGACTTTGGAGTCAATATCGTTAATTGGTTGGCTGGTGATGACACTTTAATTACGATTCAGCCAAAACCACTTAAAGATATGAATGTAACGATTCCTCAGTCTGGTTGGGGTCACTTCTGGGCATTGCTTGTGTTTATGCCAATATTTGGCGTTTCATTTGGTTTGTTCCAAGTCATCATTCCATTATTTTTATTAGTCGCTGGGGTGATGTTGTGGTGGAAGCGTCGTAAGGCTTAAATTTCTGTATTTAGAGGATTGAAGTATGAAATCACGCTGGTTAGTTAATTTACTGCTTTTGGTCTTAGTGCTCGGGATCGCTGCGTTTATTAAATTCCGCCCACAGCAAGCAGTAGTTAAAGAAGCGGCGTATGAGGTTTCGTCTCTAAAATTAGCCTCTTTTACTAAAGTAAGCGTCGAGTTTCCAGCTAAGGCTGCCTTGGTTTTTGAGAAGATTGATGGCTACTGGTATATCACCAAACCATACAAAGCGAGAGCTGACCAGATGTTGGTAATGCGCGTTCTGTCTTTAGTCGCTGCTAAAAGTGCACAGAAGTTCCCAGCAGTTGATTTGGCACAATTTGGGTTGGATCAACCAAAATTAAAACTTAAGTTTGATAATGAAGAGTTTACTTTTGGTACTTTTAATCCAGTGACTTCTGAACAATATGTCGGGTATAACAACTTTGTTTATTTGTTGCCAGTGAGTTATGCTGAAAATGCACAATCACCAGTTGAGGAGTATTTAGATAAGACCCCCTTTAAACCAGATGAGCAGAAAAAAATTACAGGCTTCGATTTTTCTCATTTAGAGCAATGGGAAGAGGTTCGTTTAAATGTAGATTTTGCAGATGGCAAATGGAAAGCCTCCCCTGAGAAAGCCAAACCAACGCAAAATGACATGAATGAGTGGTTTGATTCTTATTGGCGCAATATCAGTGTACTTCGGGTAGAGCCCTACACTCCAGATCGTAAAACAACGTATCCATCATTTGAAGTTAAATTGAATGATGGTCGTAAGGTGCATTTAGATAAGATACAAGAGTCACCAGAGCTTTTATTAGGCCGGCCTGATGAAGGTATGATGTACCATGTTCCTCCAGATATTGGCTTTACTTTGCTCAACCCACCTATTAATCTTGGTAAGTAATTTTTGCCAGAACTTCCAGAAGTAGAAACCACCATGAGGGGCATTGCCCCGCTTGTTGGTCATGCTGTTAGCCGGGTCATTATTCGGCATCCTAGACTACGATGGCCTATTCCTAGCAAACTTGTAGACACTCTTCCAGGGACTACGTTAACACGTTTAACTCGCCGTGCTAAATACATTTTGGCGGAGTTTGAAAATGCAGAGGGTGTATATATAGGCACCCTGATTTTTCACCTTGGGATGTCGGGCCGCATTTGTTTATTGGCGCAAGATGAAGCTGCTGCTAAGCATGATCACTTCGATATTCACTTTACTCAGGGGCAAGTGCTTCGTTTGCGTGACCCACGTCGCTTTGGTGCTGTATTGTGGGTGGATTGCCATGAAAGTGTTTTAGAGCATGCCTTGATTAAAGCGCTTGGCCCTGAACCACTTGAAACATTCTTTACGGGTGAGTATTTATATCAGCAGCTCAGTAACAAAACCGCGGCAATTAAAATCGTTATTATGGATAGTCATCTAGTGGTGGGTGTTGGAAATATTTATGCGAGTGAATCTTTATTTCGCGCGAGAATTAATCCTAAAACTTCTGCAAATAAAGTAAGCAAAGCTCAATGTAAACGATTAGTGGAGGAAATTAAAGCAACGCTTGCTGCAGCGATTGAAGCGGGAGGAAGTAGTTTGCGCGATTTTTTTGGTGCAGATGGCAATCCTGGTTATTTTCAACAGACTTATTTTGTTTACGGGCGTACTGATCAGCCCTGTCGTGAGTGTGGTGCGCCAATTAGTCAAATCAAACAGGGACAGCGTTCAACGTACTATTGTGCGGAGTGTCAGCGGTAGTTAGTGTTGATGTGGTTTTGCAGCATGCTCGTGTAAGAAGCTGGAGGTGTGCTCAGGTGAAGGATCTTTGATGTATTTTGGTAGCAATGATCCAAAAACCATGCCGAAACTGCTTGCAATTACACCAGCTAGTTGCGCTGGAATCAATGCGTCTTTGGGGCCGGCTATTAAAAGTGATAGCCAAGTTACTAAACCCAAAAAGATAGACAGCAGTGCACCTTGATTGGTCGCTCGTTTCCAATAAACTCCGCAAGCTAATGGGACGAATGCTATTACCAATGTTACTTGATAAGCGTTTTCTACCATGCTAAAAATACTAGTATTTGAGTGCACTGCGTAAAGTGTCACTAGTAAGGTAAAGCTCAATGTAACAACCCGCATATAATTCAATAATACATGGTCCGCAAGCTTTGCTCCCTTAAGGCGTTTTACCAAAATAGGTTTGATGATGTTTTCTGTGAATGTCACAGAAGGTGCTAGCAGTGTGGCAGAAGCGCAGCTCTTAATGGCTGATAATAAAGCTCCGAAGAACATTACTTGTGCAATTAGTGGTGCATGTTGTAAAACTAATGTTGGTAATATCATTTGTGGGTCTACGTTAATTAAACTGTTGACCATTTTTGGATCAATCAGTGTTGCTGAGTAAGCTAAAAACATAGGCACAAATGCAAATAGGAAATAAAGTGTACCGCCAAGTACAGAGCCCCAAATGGCAATTTTGACAGTCTTTGATGATTGAACTCGCTGGAAAACGTCTTGCTGCGGAATTGAGCCTAGCATCATCGTAATCCACGCTGCAAAAAAGCTAATTACTTCTTTGGTATTTAAGTTTGGCCAAAATTCAAACTTCCCTGCATGCCTTGCATGCTCAATTACAACACTTACTCCGCCAAGTTGGCCACTAACTTCGTGCCCAATAAATAGCATGCCTATGACTATTACTATCATTTGTATAAAGTCGGTAATGGCGACGGCCCACATTCCGCCAAAAAATGTATAAATAAGAATTGTACAAGAGCCTATCCACATACCCATGACTTTGCTGATTTCGCCCGCAGATACCACATTAAAAACCAAGCCTAAGGCTATAATTTGTGCGCCGACCCAGCCCAAATAAGAAATGACGATAGCAATAGAAGTCAGTGTTTCTGCACTGTGGCCATAACGCTTACGATAGAAGTCGCCAATGGTGAGTAGGTTCATGCGGTAAAGCGGTGCAGCAAATAGCAGGCCAACAATAATTAAACAAAGGGATGACCCAAAAGGGTCTGCAACAACTCCATGTAGACCTTCTTTTAAAAACACGGCTGGAATGCCCAATACTGTTTCTGAGCCAAACCATGTAGCAAAGACTGTGGCAATCACGATGTGAATTGGCAAGTGACGACCGGCAATGGCAAAATCTTTTGCCGTGTGGACTTTAGTGCCAGCGTAGAGGCCTATACCAACGGATAAAACCCAGTAAAAAATGACAAACCAAAGTAACAAGCTAATTTACCTATCTTTAAAAAGAGATTTTTAAAATTGTTTATTCAGTGAATCGTGTTCTGACGTTATTTGTAAGAATTTTAGCAAAAAGCACAAGGCTGTAATAGCAACAAAAATTTTAAGTGAGTATTTTAAGTGGGTGTTCTGAATTTCAAGGGTAAAATACGAATATGGAATCTTTCCCAATTTATATGAGACTTAAAGGTGCCCGTTGTGTTGTCATTGGTGGCGGTGATGTGGCAACGCGGAAAGTAACGATGTTACTTAAGGCTGATGCTGCCGTTGAAGTGATAGCTCCTGAGCTTTGCAATTTGCTTAAAGCGCAAGTTTTAGCTTGTAAAATTAAGCATATTCAAGGGACATTTGAAGCTAGTCAGTTGACTGGCGCAACTTTGGTCATTGCTGCGACAGATGACGAGACTGTGAATACGTTGGTTTCATTAACTGCAAAAGCACAAAATATTCCAGTGAATGTTGTCGATGCCCCAGCGCTCTGCACGTTTACAATGCCCTCTATTGTTGATCGCTCGCCTGTTTTGATTGCCATCTCTAGCAATGGAGCAGCACCAGTGCTGGCGAGACTGATTCGTGCCAAACTTGAGACTATGATCCCAGCTTCTTATGGGCGACTAGCGTTTTTAGCGAGAGATTTTCGGGATGCTGTAAAAGCGAAGTTTTCTGATAGTCAATCGCGCCGTATTTTTTGGGAAAAAACTTTTCAAGGCCCAATTGCCGAACTCATATTTTCTGGGCAAGAGCGTGCCGCCAAATTAGCCTTGGCGGATGCGATTGAGGCTGATGATAGTCATGCGCAACATGGTGAAGTTTATTTGGTTGGTGGTGGCCCTGGCGACCCTGATTTGCTGACATTTCGTGCCTTAAGGCTTATGCAACAATGTGATGTTTGCGTTTACGATAAGTTAGTGAGTAGGGAGGTGATGGAGTTAGTGCGACGTGATGCTGAACTGATTAATGTTGGTAAGGCTCGAGATCAACATACTTTGCCACAAGACGAAATCAATCTTCTTTTGGTTAGGCTGGCAAAAGAAGGTAAGCGCGTGCTTCGTCTGAAAGGCGGTGACCCATTTATTTTTGGTCGAGGTGGTGAAGAGATTGAAACGTTGATGGAAAATGGTGTGCTTTTTCAGGTTGTGCCTGGCATTACCGCTGCAAATGGTGTTTCTACTTATGCAGGTATTCCACTCACACATCGTGATTATGCGCAGTCATGTATTTTTACAACTGGGCATCTCAAATCTAAAGAAGGTCATCCTCATACGGTTGATTTGGACTGGCCTGCCTTAGCGCGCCCCAATCAAACGCTTGTGATTTATATGGGCTTAGTTGGCTTAGAGCAGATCTGTGTTCAACTGGTTAGGCATGGGTTGGAAGCATGTACACCAGCGGCAGTTGTTCAGCAAGGGACAACACCAAAGCAAAAAGTGGTAGTCGGTGATTTAGGCACTCTAGCAGCTAAAGTCCTTGATGCTGAACTCAAGCCTCCTTGTTTGATTATTGTTGGGTATGTAGTGACATTGCGTGCAAAGCTTGCTTGGTTTGAGCCTAACCTTAATTAAGCGGTAAGGTCAGCCTAACTTCCAAACCGCCTTCTTCGCGGTTGATTAAATCAAGCTTTCCTCTATGAAGCTTGGTTATGCGGTCACATATTGCTAAACCCAAACCGCTTCCCTTTGTGTTGCCTCTTGCTGTATCAAGTCGTTCGAACGGCCGTAAAAGACGTGCTTTTTGTTTTTCTGGAATGCCTGGGCCATTATCTAAAACACTGACTAAAATATTCTCTGCTTCAATTTTAGTGGTGACGATAACTTCACCTCTACCATAGTTAAATGCATTGTCAATTAAGTTACCCAAAAGTCTTTGCATTGCGAGCGGGCGAAGCGCAATTAAATGTGTTGGTGCTAGTTCAATTTTTATTTTTCTACCTGCACGCTTGTGTCTATCACAGAGAGATTGAAGTAGTGCATTAAGATCTAACATTTGAGTCGGTTCGCCTTCCACTCCCCGGACAAAATCCAAGAACTGATTGATGATTCCATCCATATCTGTAATGTCTTGAATCATTCCACCTTTATAAGCGCCACATTGCTCGTCAGGAAGCATTTCTATTGCAAGTCTTAAGCGTGCTAATGGGGTGCGCAAGTCATGTGAAACCCCAGCAAGCAAAAGAGTTCTTTCGGAATCAAGCAAGGCAAGTGACTCAGTCATTTGATTAAAGGTATGACTTACCGCACGAAGTTCATCCACGCCTTCTTCAGGCAGTTGCATGGGTGTTTCTCCATTACGAATACGTTCTGCAGCGGTTACTAGTAGCTTAAGTGGTTTATTAATTCTGATGGCTGTAAGGTAGGCGCCAATTAGGGACAGTAAAATAACCAGCGCACCCCAGTTGAGCCATTGCCAAGGAAAATGACGCTCTGCTTGAAGGCGTGGAATCACCACCCAATAATCGTCTTGGTCGATGTTAAAACTAATCCATAAGCCTTGTACACCAAAGTGGTTAATGGCGACAAGGGTATCGCTTCCTAAAGTGTTGCGTATTTTTTTTGCTAGTATTTGAATAAAAGGGTCTTTTGGTAAAGGCTCAATTTCTTCCAATATGTCTGCAGCATAAATGCGAACCCCTTCACGGCCGGAGAGTTCTGAAAGAAGGGCGATTCGGCGATTTTCATGTGCTGCTAATAAAGAGGCCTTCGTGTAATTAACAATGGTAATTGCCTGAAGTGCGGCGGCATTAGCTCTGGGTTCACGTTCAAAGTAGTCGAATAGCTTTAGTGCTGCAAATTGGCCTATCGTTAGTAAGATTGCGATAAGCAACATTAAGCGTGCTAGCAAGGTGCGCGGAAGAAGTTTCAATTTTTTCGCTGAATTGAGTTAATGCAACATTTTAATGTTTACCAGCTTCACCATCTGGTACAAAAACATAGCCAAACCCCCACATCGTTTGAAGGTAGCGAGGATGAGCTGGGTCCGACTCAATCAAGCGACGTAAGCGAGATACCTGGACATCTATGCTTCGGTCGAATACATCAAGTTCACGGCCTCTTGCTAGTTGCATCAGTCTGTCTCGCGAAAGTGGCTGTCTTGGATGGTCAATAAAAACTTTGAGTAGCGCATATTCGCCACTAGTAATTGTGATATTTTCACCGTTGCGACTTAGGCTACGCGTTGAGGGATCAAATAAGAAATCTCCAAATGTAAGACTACCTGGTAATAAGCTTGGTGCACTTGGTTCGGTTCTGACCTGGCGGCGCATAATCGCATTAATGCGGGCTAGTAGCTCACGTGGATTGAAGGGTTTTGGCAGGTAATCGTCGGCACCCATTTCTAGGCCGATGATGCGGTCCACTTCATCACCGCGGGCGGTGAGCATAATGATTGGTATTACGCTACCTGCAGAGCGTAGGCGACGACAAATGGCGAGGCCATCTTCACCAGGCAACATCAAATCAAGCACCAATAAGTCGATACGTTCTTGTGCAAGAACACTATCCATTTCTGAAGAGTCAGCCACAGTCCTAATATTAAAGCCTTGTTCTGTTAAATAACGTTGCAGTAATTCACGCATGCGAACGTCATCATCTACCATGAGAATTTTTTTGATATTGGCTGTTTCTGATGGTGTACTCATCTTAAAGTTGCTCCATTGGCTTGCTGGTTATTAATTCTTATTATACGATTTGCTGCCTGTTATTTTAATATTTAATTCGTTACATTTTTTTACAAACGCGCTTTTTTATGAAACATTCGATTTACATTCATATAGCATGATGACGTGCTTGGATAAAAAAGCTAATTAAGTGTAATCTTTTAAGATATTAATGACTTGAACTAGCCATCTTTTGTTTGGTCAGATCAAATTATTCATTGTAGATACGGTTAAAGGTGCATGTTTATTAATCAAAACTTTAGTGATTGCTCTTGGTTCTTGAAATTAAACGTTGATGGTTTCGTTAAAATCAAACGCATAGTGCTTTTGTCGAGATTAGCTATTGCCTGTGTATTGTTATTTTTAAGTCCTCAAGCCTTGTTGGCTGGCCCTCGTGATAATCAAAATATTAATGATGAGCTGAGTAAATCTCAGCAATCCGATAATTCCAAGTCCTCTAATGAAGCGGTTGGTGTCAATATAGATGAGAACATTCGCTTACGTCGTGCACTAGATGAATATTCCCGTACTGTTGATCCAGCTCATGTCCAGATTGAAGAGCGCCGCCGTGTTATGCACCAACGCATTCAAGAGCGTTTTTCTCAAGCTGATAGGGATAATGATGGCAGCATTTCATTAGAGGAAGCTTATGATGCTATGCCTCAGCTCGCAAGGCATTTTGGTGCGGTAGATTTAAATGGCGATCATATGATCACTTTAGAAGAGTTGGAAGCTTTGCAGGCCAAAATTGCTGAGCGTCAGCGTATCGCAACGATAAAAATTGATACACCTGAAGCTGATAATGTTAAATCTAAGAACAAACCAGGATCCTCTAGTAACCATAAAAGCGCTTTATAGCTTCACTCTCCCAAATTCCTTGGCTTTTCAGCCAATAGCAATGTGTTTGCACTTTTCATTTTTTCATTCAAAATACTTGAAATTTATACGTTCGTACAGTATTATTGTCTCATATGGGAAATGACACCGACTATTTAGGCAAGCTCCAAGATTATTATGCTGAACAGAAAATCTTGCCTTCTTATGCTGCTATCGCAACATTATTAGGTTTTAAATCTAAAAATGCTGTTACTGCATTAGTTGCTCGCTTAAAACTTTTGAACTTTATTGAGTCTGCGCCGGATGGCAGATTAAAGCCTGGGCGCCGTTTCTTTGATCGTGTTCTTGCTGAAAGTACAGTGCAAGCTGGCTTTGCTGCACCTGCATTGAGTGACAGAAGTGACAGTTTGAGTATTGATGATTATTTAATTGAGCGGCCATCTGATACTGTTTTGATTACTGTAAAAGGTGAATCAATGATTGATGCAGGTATTTTTCAAGGCGATGTTGTGATTGTTGAGAAAAGGCAGACAGCCAACATTGGTGATATTGTTGTTGCAATTGTTGATAATGAATTTACTCTTAAAACGCTGGGCCGCGAGGGTAAGGAGTTCTTGCTTTACCCCGCCAATAAAGCCTTCCCCACCATCCGACCTCAAGGGCATTTAGAAATTTTTGGTGTGGTGGTCGGACAATTCAGAAAGTATTAGCCCCTTCCTATTTGATACATAAGTTCTTTTGATGTGTCTCTATAACCCGCTTGTATCAATAAAGCGGCTTCAATATATCGATTCACCTTATTTCTCAATGCTGGTAATTCGTCCAGTTGATAAAAGTGCTTTGGAAATTTATGTGCTAGCCATGCATATAAGCTTATGTCTTTGCTTAAATCTTCGGCATCTTCTAAATTTTTCGGGCTGGTTGAATTAAGCCAAGTAACGTCTGATGGCAGTCCTTTTAATTGGTTGTTAGTAACACAATCAAGACAACTTAAAAAGTAGTCACGTTCTCGTTGTTTTTCCCATCCAATCGGAGCACAAGTAAAAATAAACTTGTCTTTAAGGTTTAGCTTTGGTGCATTTTCATCGACTAAGAAAGCAAGCTGTGTTTGTGTTTGCAAAGGTGCAATTTCAAATAAGTCACTCTCGATGCTGATGCGTTCCGCAAAGTAGGCAAGTGCTTCGCTGATTTTATGGGTATTTAGTGAGTGCGCGATTTCATATAAATGGTTAAAGCTTGGTGAGATGGGTAGTTTCTTTAAATCGGCTAAATCAGATATGGTCAGCATATGCTCTAGGTGAATCAAGTCATCACTGTCAAACGCATTCACATAACCGTTTTCATAAATGCCAAAGCGGCCTGCTCGGCCAGCAATTTGCCGTACTTCTGTAGCATTAATAGGTCGACTGGCTACCCCATCAAATTTGTCGATGCTAGAGAAGATTATACGGCGAATAGGTAGATTGAGTCCCATGCCGATGGCATCTGTCGCTACTAAAATATCAGCATCTCCTTCAGAGAAACGTTTTGATTCGGTACGCCTCACTTCAGGAGACAATGCTCCATAAATTGAGGCAACGCTATACCCCCATTGCCGAAACCTTGCACTTAAAGTTAAAACGTCTTTACGCGTAAATGCAATCACCGCATCACCTTTTTTAAGCTTATCTTTGAGTTTTGCGCGATTATAGTTCTTACCGCTAAGGCTATCGGGCTCAAGCAATAAAGGTGTTTTTCGTTCTAGATGAATGATGTCATATTGCTCACCTAGCGCTTCAATTGCTCTAATACACGGAGTGGTAACGCTATTCGCTCCACAAATAAATACTTCCTTTGCAGGAACCCCAATTAGTGCACTAGTCCAAGCGGAGCCACGATTTTCATCTTGTAGCATTTGAATTTCATCAACAATGGCTATATCCACTACTTTATTCGGATTCATCATTTCCACGGTGCATGCAGTGTGCTTTGCCCCAGGAACAATTTGCCTTTCTTCACCAGTAATTAAATTGCACGCCACACCGGCTTCCATCAGTCGGTCGCGAACTTCCATTGCCAATAAACGCAGGGGGGCAAGGTATACGCCGGATTCCGCAAATTTTAGTTTTTCTAATGCTTGGTAGGTTTTACCTGAATTGGTTGGACCTAAATGGAAATGGATTTTACGATTTAGACTACGCGCTACGGAGAAACTCTTGGGGGTCTCATGTAGCGCCAATCTGCCGGTGATTATTTTATGCATTCTCTAGCCAAGCGAGCTCTTGTTCGGTAAAGCCAGCTTCTAGCCTTGCTTGATAATTAAAAGGTTTGCGTGGAGTTGGTGCTTTATATTGTTTAGCCAATTCTGCATAAGTGCTTATAGGCTCTAAGCCACGTTTCTGACAGAGCCAATTAAACCAATGATTGCCAATGCCAACGTGACCAATCTCATCGCGAAGTATAATGTCAAGAATTGCCGCGGCCTCCATGTCACCTACTTGTGCAAGTTTTGAACGTAAAGATGGTGATGCGTCTAAGCCTCTTGCCTCCATTGTGCGAGGTACTAAAGCGATACGCGCTAAAATGTCATATCTAGTTCTTGTGGCCATTTCCCATAAGCTATTGTGCGCAGGAAAGTCTCCATAGAGATAGCCTAGCTTGATAAGATGTTCATTTAGTAAAGTGAAGTGATAAGCCTCTTCAGCAGCTACTTTTAGCCAGTTACAGTAGTATTGCTTCGGCATGTTCGTAAAACGCCAAACAGCATCTAAAGCTAAGTTGATAGCATTAAACTCAATATGAGCTAGTGCATGAACCATTGCTGCACGTCCCTCTATGGTGCTCATATTGCGGCGTGCGACATTTTTTGGCGCAACTAATTCGGGCTTGCTTGGTAGGCCAGGAATCTTATCTGAGGGATTAAGCAAGATGGTTGTATCTAGACGATAGCTTCCCAACTTCCATGCGGTAGCCAGAGCTTTTACAGCTTTTGTTTTGTCTAGGACATCAGTTTTTGCAAGACAGTCAAGTGCTTGCGCGCGGAGTTCCATATACAAAAGTTCCTAAATTAGGTCTGCCATTAATAGCTCTGATTTGATATAGGCATAAAGGATTGGGGCAATTAACAAACCGGTGATTCCAAACAATGATTCCATGACAAGAAGCGCAAGCAGGAGCTCCCATGCAGCCGCATGAATTTTGCTACCAACGATTTTTGCATTGATAAAGTATTCAAGTTTATGGATGCCTAGTAAAAATATTAAAGCTGCAATCGTCACTTTAAATGACACGCCAATGCTGATTATGCTAATGACGCTGTTGGAAATAAGATTCCCAATGACTGGGAGTAAGCCGGCAAAAAATGTGACGATTACTAAGGTTTTGTTATAAGGTAAATCGATACCGAAATGTGGTAAAACGATTAATAAGAAAATACCTGTAAGAAAGGTATTGATCGCTGAAATTTGGATTTGAGCAAATATAATATTTTCAAATGCTTTGCCGAATAATAGAATGCGCTCACGCATTGCTTGTGCAAAAGGCTTGGCTTCTGAAAGTGTTGTAAATGAACAAACTGATAATAATAAAGAGATAACGGTCGCAATTAAGATATGCGCTAGGGTATGCAAGCCTTCTTTTCCTGCGCCTCCAAGTTCTTGCATATGTTCTTTAATTAAATCGGTTACCGAGACGTTAAGCGACAACATACTTTCTGGTAAATAGCTGAGCAAGGTTGGAGGCAGGTCATTTCTAATGTCGTTAACGCTCTCATCGAGTTTGAGCGCTAAGCCTGCAAGATTTTGTTGGTCTCCTATGATTTTTGATAAAAGAATGCCCGCAATTGTTAAGACACTAATAATGACGGTTGTAATCAAAATGGCGGCAATCAGACGGGCCGGCTTTTCAGGCATTTTGAGACTTAGCGTGTTTCCTAGTTTTTTGGAGAGCAAATAAATCAGCATACCGATAAGCAGTGTGGGTGCCATATGTAAAAAAAGTACCATGCTAATTAATACAAAGACGGCAATGAAACTACAGAGTTTTATGATGTTCATGGCTAAGGTATTGTAAATGGAAATTCATTATACTGAATTTGTTCTCAAGCAGAAAAACATGTCTTCTGGATATTTGGTTTAATTTTGTATGATGATTTTGATATTTGTTAACTAAAAGTAGATTTTCTACGGGCTTTACAATCAAATTCGATTTATAATTTCGCCTCTGTCGATTTGGTGAAGCGCCAACTCACATCCATTAAACAACTCCAAAAGAGAAGAAAATGACCACTAAAAATGCTGATATTGGCCTCGTTGGCCTTGCTGTGATGGGGCAAAATCTTGCCCTCAATATTGCCGACCACGGCTACACCATTGCGGTATATAACCGTGATCCTAAGAAAATGGTGAACTTTATTGAAGAGTGTAAGAAGAATGAGCCATCACATGAAAATGTAGTTGGTCATGCGGATCTAGCTTCTTTCGTGTTGAGCATTAAGCGTCCACGTAAGATTATCTTATTGGTAAAAGCAGGTAGTGCGACTGACGTAACTATTAATGCTTTGTTACCTTTTTTAGAGCAAGGCGACATCATCATTGATGGCGGTAATGCTTTATGGACAGATACGATTCGTCGTGAAAAAGAGTTGGCTGCTAAGGGTATTGATTTTATCGGCTCTGGTGTTTCTGGCGGAGAAACAGGGGCACGATTTGGACCAAGTTTGATGCCTTCTGGAACTCGCAAAGCATGGGCGAGTCTAGAGCCAATCTGGCGAGATATTGCAGCTAAAGTTGATCCAAAAACGGGGGTGCCTTTAGAAGGTGGTAAACCAGGTAAGCCAGTTGAGGGTGGTTTCTCATGTGCAGAATACATTGGCCCAGACGGCGCAGGTCATTATGTGAAGATGGTACATAATGGTATTGAATATATCGATATGCAATTGATCTGCGAAGCTTACTGGTTGATGAAAAACTTGCTTGGTATGGAAGCTGGTGAAATCGGTAAAGTTTTCGAAGAGTGGAACAAGGGAGAGCTATCAAGTTTCTTGATTGAAATCACTGGTGATATTCTCCAACAAAAAGACCCTGCGGGTAAAGGTTACTTAGTTGATATGGTGATGGATGCTGCCGGTCAAAAAGGGACAGGCCAGTGGACAGCAGCAAATGCTCTTGAATTAGGAGCGCCAGCTAATGCGATTGCAGCTGCTGTTTATGCACGTGCACTTTCAAGCTTGAAAGAAGAGCGTGTTGAGGCCAGCAAAATTCTTAAAGGGCCAGTGGTTAAAACTGAAGCAGATAAAAAAGAGCTTATTGAAGCTATTAAGAATGCATTGTACTGCTCAAAAATCTGCGCCTATGCTCAGGGCTTTCAATTGATTGATAAGGCACAAGTAGCGTATAACTGGAAATTGAACTTTGGTGAAATTGCTCAAATCTGGCGTGGTGGTTGTATTATTCGTGCACGTTTCTTACAAAAGATCACAGACGCTTATGCGCTTGACTCTCGCTTGAAGAACTTGATGCTAGATCCATACTTCACGCAAGCAATGAACGATGGTCAAGCTGGCTGGCGTAAAGTCATCGCACTAGCCGTTACAAATGGTATTCCTGCGCAAGGTTTCTGCGCAGCGCTTTCATACTACGATGGATATCGTAGTGCAGTGCTTCCAGCCAACTTATTGCAAGCCCAACGCGATTACTTTGGTGCACACACTTATGAGCGTGTTGATCAACCGCGTGGTCAGTTTTTCCATTTGGATTGGCCAGAAGCAGGTCGTCCACAATACGAAATCTAAGCTAGATAATTTATTTAAATTCTTAAGTTAAAGCAAAAAAGCACAGGATTTCCTGTGCTTTTTTGCTTAAGAAGTTCACTTATTTTTTATGGACTCACGTAAGTCTTTAAGCCAATCGCTCTAATTTTTTGTGCTACCACTTCAAGCCATTCCGTGGAAAGGCGACTTAAGCGTGGAGCCTCGGCCTGCATCGATGGTCTTGCTAGACCATATAAATGTACTCCTTGAATTGAGCTTTTCACTTCCTCAAGCAATTTAATATAAGCCAAAACTTCATCTTCCGTTGGCGCCAGTCCATCAATTGCAACCATGCAAGTTTGCACAAAAGTTGGACAAGCACTGGCACAAGCTTTGATGCGACTAATCACACTAGGGATGTTGATATTTACATCATTGATTTTTAGGGCACCTTCTGATGTCCCTGCATCTGCTTTAAACCATACTTCACCATTGATTTTAGCAAGGTGGCTTATGCTGGCTAATACATGGGGTTTATCTATCAAGCTCCCATTGGTAATTAGGCGAACTTTAATTGAATGCTCGTTTACAGGAATCAACAAATCAAACTCTTTCAGAAGTTTTTCAACAATCTTAAGTACTTCTGGAAATTCTTTTGCACTGGTGGGCTCGCCGTTGCCGGAAAACGCGATATCTTTTAGTTTCCTGTCGCCATCAGCTACGTAGCGTTCCATGAAATTACCATACACAATGTATTTAAGAAAATCACGTAGTTCTTCTTCGAGCAGTACGAGATTAATGGGTGGAGGATTTCCGCGTGTGAGATTCGGCACTTGGCAATATACGCAGCGCCAATTGCAGGCATTATTGATATTGAGATTAATCCCAATAGAAACTCCGCCAGCTCGGCGGGATACAACAGGATAAATGTAAGTTAAACCGCTAACATCACGATTATGATCGGCGACGGTTAGGTATTGGTCATCGGCCATTTGTTATATACAGATTTCGCATGTCTGTGGATTGAAAATCTTTTTTAATTCATCAGGCGCAATAATTCTTACGTAACGTTGTTTTACTTCAATGATGCCATCATCACTTAACTTAGAGAATGTACGACTAATGGTTTCTAATTTCAGGCCAAGGTAGCTGCCGATTTCTTCTCTTGTCATTCGCAGAATCATTTCAGATTTTGAGAATCCTCGGGCATGCAAACGTTGTACTAAGTTGAGTAAGAAAGCAGCAAGGCGCTCATCAGCTCTCATATTCCCCAGCATCATCATCATGCCGTTTTCCCGAACAATTTCGCGACTCATCACTCGATGAACGTGGCGTTGTAGCACTGGAAATTCACGAGAGAGTTCTTCAACATTAGCAAAAGGCATCACACAAACTTCTGCATCTTCAAGTGCAACGGCATTGCAACTATGTCGGTCTGTGACGATACCATCTAGACCAATAATTTCACCTGCCATTTGAAACCCAGTCACTTGCTCACGGCCATCTTCGTTTGCAATACAGGTTTTGAAAAAACCTGTACGGATTGCATAAAGTGAGGTAAAAGCTTCACCATTACTAAACAGCATTTGCCCTTGTCTCACTTGGCGACGAGTCGCAACGACTTCGTCAAGTTTTTTCATGTCGGCTGCTTCAAGTCCAACAGGCATGCAGAGCTCACGAAGGTTACAGTTTGAACATGCTACTTTGAATGCATTATCAGTCATAAATATTTAGTGTGATGATTCATTTTATAAGCATACCGCGATAAACCCTCTGAGGGTAGATGTTAAAAGTGCAGGCATTTGTTTGTCATTGTTATTTTTTATTGCCTTATGCTGCTAATCGTTTGATTTATATCAAGGACTTTTACTGGTCGAGCTGTCAAAGTATAAAGAGGTAAAAAATAAAATTTAGGATGTAAGTCATGGCTGTTATTTCAATCTTAGACCACCCCGATAAAAAAACCATTCAAAGCGAAACTGATCCTTTAAAAGAAATCACTCATGAAATGTTGAAAAAGTATGACGTGGCTGGCCCTCGTTATACTTCTTATCCAACAGCGGATCGCTTTGTGGATGCTTTTGGGGTTAAAGAATACCAACATGCTTTGGAAAAAAGGTGTGTGGGTGGCATGGTACTCCCATTGTCTATTTACATACATGTGCCATTTTGCGAGTCACTTTGTTTCTATTGTGCGTGTAATAAAGTTATCACTAAACGCCATGAACGTGGCACTGAGTATTTAGAATATTTGCGCCGTGAGATTGATTTACATGTGGAGCATTTGGGGAAAGGTCAAACGATTAGTCAGCTTCATTTGGGAGGGGGTTCTCCGACCTTTTTCAATGATGAAGAGCTAACTCAGTTGATGGAAATAATTAAGCATAGTTTTGTTCTTGCGCCTTATGGAGAGTATTCGATTGAGATCGACCCGCGAACTGTAGATGAAAAACGCTTGGCACATCTGGCAAGTTTAGGATTTAATCGTTTGAGTTTTGGCGTTCAGGATTTTGATGATCGCGTACAAAAAGCTGTTCACCGTATTCAGCCTTCAGAGCAAGTGTTTGATTTAGTTGATGCTGCAAGAAGTTTAGGCTTTGATTCCGTGAATGTAGATTTAATTTACGGCTTGCCAAAACAAACGCCTACTTCTTTTGCGAATACATTGCAGCAAGTGGCTACACTCAAACCAGAGCGTATTGCACTTTATGCGTATGCACATTTGCCGCAACGCTTCAAACCTCAACGCAAAATTGATTCTGAAGATTTACCCGTCGCGGCAGATAAAATTGAGATGCTTTCTATTGCCATTTCAACTTTCTTGAATGCTGGTTATGTGTATATTGGAATGGATCATTTCGCTTTGCCGAATGACCCACTCGCGATTGCTAAGCGACAAGGGCGTTTGCATCGTAATTTTCAAGGATATAGCACACAGCCAGATTGTGATTTGATCGCGCTAGGTGTTTCAGCTATTGGTCGTGTAGGTAGCACATATAGCCAAAACTCGAAAACCTTAGATGACTATTATAATCATATTAATCAAGGTAAATTACCAGTGGTTAAAGGCTTAACTTTAAGTAGTGATGATTTGGTCCGCCGTGCGGTGATTATGGCGCTGATGTGCCAAGGAGAACTGGAGTTTGAGTCCATTGAGCTTGCTTATATGATTAATTTTAAAAGTTATTTTTCAGTTGAACTTGCTAGCCTAAAAGCTCTTGAAAGCGAGGGGTTGGTAGAATTAGATGATGCTAGCATTCAAGTCACTAGCATAGGTTGGTTTTTTGTAAGAGGGATCGCGATGCACTTTGATCATTACTTACAAACAGATCAGAACAAATCTAGATTCTCAAAGATAATTTAGGTGCAAATAATTTAAGAAAAAGCTGATCTCAAAGTTCGGTTTTTTATTTTCATAAAGTTATTCTAGAATAAAAAAAACGGATAAAGCCCCCGATCGTAAGAACAGGGGCGAATGTGGAACTAAACGAGAGGGAGCTGTTGTAGCTTAGAACTTACGACCAAAGCCAACTGATACAACCCATGGATCAACGCTCAAATTATCAATTTTTCCAACACCAACAAGAGTTACATCGGTATCAAACCATATTTTCTTAACATCAAAGTTAACTAGCCATTTGCTATCTGGTAGATTGTAATCAACACCAGCCTGGATTGCTGGTCCGAAACTATTGCGACTAATTGTTATTGGATTAACTCCACCATAATTTAGGCCATTATCCATTGCCCGAACATATGACACGCCAGCGCCTACATATGGGTCAATGGCCTGATCCGGATTGAAGTGCCACTGTGCAGTTAATGTTGGAGGTAAAAGATTTACACTGCCTAGATTGTGGTTGGCAGAAGCTCCACCAACCCCTGAAATACTTACATCATGGCGTGTGCCAGTAGCTAAAATCAACTCAGCCGCAATGTTTTTGGTGATGTAATAAGAGAAGTCAATTTCTGGAATGGTATTGTTACCTACCTCGAGCGTAGCGCCTGCACTACCATAAGTAGTACTTGGATTGACGCCAATAGATGCACTCTGACTTCCTAATTTACTTGAAGTATCTGGTGCTACATCTGTCGCTCTAACGCGAACCACTATGTCTCCAGCTTCAGCCATTACTAGAGAAGGCACTAATGCACCAGCAACTGCTAAAGCTAATAATGTTTTTTTCATGATTTCATCCTCGTAAAATAGTAAATCGAAATTCGATGGATGAATGTTAGGTCCTTTAGATAAGCAGTGCTTTGATGTATGTCAAATGCAACATAAGCTGTGAGTTTTTGTTGCATTTGTGCAACAAAAAAGCCCTCATGCTCAGAGCATTGGGCTTTGTTGTGAGTGGTGGTGATGGTGGGGATCGAACCCACGACCTCAGGATTATGAATCCTGCGCTCTAACCAGCTGAGCTACATCACCAGGTCTTTTTCTGAACCAAAATAACAACTAAACATTGTTAGCGATTCATAATTTAACAAGCCTTGCAGCTTGTTTCCACGGGCTTTCGCCCTTGAGGTCGTGGGTTCAATTATCCCCCAAAACCTAAGCCGTATATTATAGCATTTGCTTCAAGAGTCAGGCAAGAAGAGAGCCGTTTTTGTAAGAAAACTGTGCTAGTTTGTGCTGAAATTGTGCTAGTGAATTAGGGTGTAGGAGGGGAAACTCTCCACCTTTAATATATGTTTTTAGGTGGTGTTCTATTTTCATATAGATTTTTAACGTAAAAAACAGTCTTTCTCTTTTTGATGAAGTTAAGTGTTGGGTGTTTATGTAAAAGCTATACTAAGCTCACTAGTGCAATTTACTTAGGAGCTGGAAATGGTAACAAAGCCAACAAAAGAAGATTTGCAAGTTTTAGAGTTATTGCGTCAGCGTAGGCGTAGGCAGCAATCTTTGAAGGCCGACAATAACTCTACCGCAGACGCATCAACACAACTGACTTTGGGTCAGAGGATTTCAGATAGAGTTGCTATTGCTGTAGGGTCTTGGCAATTCATTATCTTGCAGACCATTCTTATTGCTGTTTGGATTATTTGCAACCAAATCTTTGGTCCAAAGCCATGGGACCCATACCCCTTTATTTTCCTGAATCTAATATTATCTTTTCAAGCAGCTTATACCGCTCCTGTCATTATGATGAGTCAGAATCGTTTAACTGATATTGACCGTCAAAGAGCAAGAGGCAACTTTGAGATTAGTGTTAAGTCGGATATAGAAATTGAACTGTTACATCAAAAGATAGACATGCTCAGGGAAAAAGAATTGTTAGCTCTAGCGAAAGCTGTTGAAACTCTCAGTCGTAAACTTGAGAGCTACAATCAATAGCCCCGTTAATAATATTTATTGTTGGGTGGGAAATTTCTCAACCCTAAAAGTTGGATTTAGGTGCTGTTCTGTTTTTTATAAATTTATACACTGTTTTTACATTCATTGTTGCATCATCACAAATGTATGCCTAACTGCATCCTTATTCAATGACTGAAGCAAACAGACATCAGAAAGCATTTGTAAGCTATCTGACAGTTACTATTGCATTAACACTAGTTACTGTGATTGCATTCTTTGCTGGAAATTATCTTGACCTCGTTAATACGGTCATGCTTTACCTTTTGGTGGTTTTTATAATTGCCTTAAAGTATGGAAGAATTCCAGCAATTGTTACTGCCACTTTATCAGTTGGATTGTTTGACTTCTTCCTTATTCCCCCTAAATTCTCGTTTGCAGTAGATGACATAAAGTATTTATTTACTTTTGCAGTGATGCTTTTTGTAGGTTTTATTACTGCTCAACAGGCTTCATCTATACGAACTCAGAAGAATTTGGCTATCGACAAAGAAAAGTCTACCCGAGGCTTATATCAATTAGCTAAAGAACTAACTGCATGTAAAGATATTGATGACATAACCAATATATTAAAGAAATATTCGAACTCAATTGGATTCGAAGCTGCCATTCATTTAATTGATGAGCAACATAAATTTCCAACTTTTAATGAACAGTTTGTTATTCAAAGTCTTGCATTAACTGTAGTTAAACAGAATAAATTCCTAGATATTAGCTCTTACACCAATGCTAAAAACCCTGAATATTTGTTCCCGCTGAATTCTGCAAATAGATTAATTGGCATTATTTATTTCATTCACAAATCTCACACTCATTTTTTAGAAGTCTTGGTAGAGGAGCTAAATGCAGTGGCAGATTTAGTTTCAATCACCTTGGAGCGATTGCACTTTGAAATGATTGCTAGTGAATCAAAACTTCAAATTAATTCAGAACGCCTAAGAAGCTCTATTTTATCTTCACTATCTCATGATTTAAGAACACCATTAACTGCTTTGGTTGGGATGGCAGATTCCTTAACTCGCCAAATAGATAGTAAAGAAATCAAATTGATATCTGAGGCTGAAGGCATTAGAGAACAAGCACGAAGTATGGTTGGAGTTATTAATAACTTACTGGATATGGCCAAATTACATAGTGAGAGCGTTAAGCTAAATAAAGAGTGGCATCTTTTTGAAGATGTCATCGGCTCATCTATAAGCTTCCTGAAAAGCTCACTGAATAAACATAAAGTAAAAGTTATTTTAGAACCAAACTTACCTTTGGTTGAATTCGACGCGGTCCTTATGGAGCGAGTCTTATGTAATTTAATTGAAAATGCTGCCAAATATTCCCCAATGAATTCTGAAATCCAAATTAGCGGATACATGCTAAATCGGAGAGCTTGCATTGAAGTTAATGACCAAGGTAAAGGCTTTGAGACAGGGAAAATAGATAACCTATTTAAGATGTTTATTCGAGGTAAGGCAGAGTTGTCTGTGCAAGGAATAGGGTTGGGATTGGCAATATGCAAGGCCGTCATTGATGCTCATGGGGGTGAGATTTCTGCATCGAATCTTAAAGAAGGTGGGGCGTCCATTTTGATTTCATTGCCTGCGGGGAATCCCCCAAATCCAGTTATGGATAGATACTAAGCATATGAAAAATCAAGGCACGGTCATTTTGGTTGAAGATGAGCCTCACATTCGTAGAGTTGTTAAAGAGGCTCTAGAAGTTGAAAGCTGGAAGGTTATTGAAACGGATTATGGTCAGAGAGCATTAATTGAATTAAATACAAGGAAGCCTGACCTATTGATTATTGACCTTGGATTGCCTGATATAGATGGTATAGAAGTTATCAAACAATTTAGACAGTGGTCGATGATGCCAATATTAGTTATTTCTGCTCGTCATGAAGAACATCAAAAGATTATGGCCTTAGATGAAGGGGCTGATGATTACCTCACCAAACCTTTCGGCATAGGGGAATTATTAGCTAGAGTTCGTGCGGTGACTCGAAGAAAAATTGGTAACTTAGCTCCTTCAACTAAATATTCATTTGGTGAAATTGAAGTCGATTTAACGAAGCAAACCGTAACAAGAAATAATGAAACGCTTCATCTCACGGTTATTGAATACCGTTTATTAACATTGCTTATCGCCAATGAAGGCAAAATCATTAGTCAAAAACGACTACTCCAAGAAGTATGGGGCCCCAATAGTAGTGACAAATCGCATTACTCTCGCATTTACATAAGCCATCTAAGACATAAATTAGAAAAAGACCCGACACAGCCTGAGCATTTGCTTACAGAGGTTGGTGTTGGTTACAGATTTCAACCATAGGAAAACATTATGACCACCGTTAAGAACCATAAGTCCATTCTGGCATTGGGAGCATTAGGTGTTGTATACGGAGATATTGGGACAAGCCCTTTGTATACCATGCATGAAATATTTGCTGGGGCTCATCATCCTGTTCCTATCAATTCGATGAATGTACTTGGTATTTTGTCTTTAATTTTGTGGTCACTGATTGTGGTCGTAGCTGCAAAATACGTCATGTTTATGATGAGGGCAGATAACCGTGGAGAGGGCGGAATCATGGCTCTTATAGCATTAGTGTTAAGCTCTATAAAAGACAGTCGATACTCAAAATACCTAATGTTATTGGGTTTATTTGGAGCTGCGTTATTTTATGGGGATAGTGTTATTACTCCTGCAATCTCAGTACTTTCTGCTATTGAAGGTCTTGAGATTGCTACACCAGCATTCAAACCATACATATTGCCTATTTCTATGGGTGTTTTAGTGGTTTTGTTTTTTGTACAAAAACATGGGACTTCTAAAATTGGAGGATTATTTGGTCCTGTGATGATTATTTGGTTTAGTTTGCTTGGAGTCCTAGGGATTCTTAATATTGCTCATAATCCGACCGTACTTCATGCAATTAATCCAATCTATGCAATCCATTACTTCCTTGCTAACCCAGCTCTAGGATATTTTTCTTTAGGTGCCTGTGTGCTAGCTTTAACTGGAGCGGAAACTCTTTATGCTGACATGGGTCATTTTGGAAGAGAATCAATTCAGCTTGCTTGGTTTGGTTTGGTCTTACCCGCTTTAGTCTTAAATTACTACGGACAAGGTGCTTTATTGCTATCGAATCCACAATCCATTGAAAATCCATTTTATTTGTTAGCTCCTAGCTGGGCTCTTTATCCTATGGTTGTAATATCAACGATTGCAACAATCATTGCTTCACAAGCAGTCATTACAGGAACTTATTCGATTACTCAGCAAGCTATGCAACTTGGCTACTCTCCTCGAATGGAAGTCCAGCACACATCCAATAAAGAAATTGGACAAATCTATCTACCAGGAATGAATTGGGCATTAATGGTGGCTGTTGGTGTATTGATATTAGCGTTTGGCTCATCAACAAATCTTGCAGCTGCTTACGGTGTTGCCGTTACTGGCACCATGGTGATTACTACCTTGCTTTCCTTTATAGTGGTAAGAAAGTTATGGCATTGGAACTTGCCACTAAGCTTACTTGTAGTAGGGAGTTTTCTGACGGTTGATATTGTTTATTTCTCTGCAAACCTTATCAAAATTAGAGAGGGTGGTTGGTTCCCATTATTGTTGGGATTAATAGTATTTACTTTAATGACCACATGGAAAAGGGGAAGAGATTTACTACATAAAAAACTATCAGCTGACTCACTATTTTTGGAACCATTCGTTAAAAGTTTGGCTGACTCAACATCAGGAATTGTACCTATCGTGGGAACTGCTGTATTTATAACTCCTAACCCAACCATGGTTCCTCACGCACTCTTACACAGCTTGAAGCATTACAAAAGTTTGCATGAAAAAGTGATTATTCTGACTGCTGAAACGTTGGATATACCTCATGTAACAAATGAAAACCCCATAGAATTTAAGAAGCTTGATGATAGATTCTATGTTGTGAAAGTTAAGTTTGGATTTATGGAAACACCTGACTTGCCTGCAGCTCTTGAGAAATTAAATATCAAAGATTTCGTTTATGAACCGATGGATACTTCTTTCTTTGTAGGTAGAGAAACCTTAATTCCAAAGATTGGTTCTGAAATGGCTTATTGGCGAGAAAAGCTTTTTATTGCCATATACCGAAATGCTGGAAGTGCAGCTAGCTATTTTAGATTGCCGCCTAATCGAGTTATTGAGCTTGGCACACAGGTTGAACTGTAATTTATAGATTGTAAGGGGAGGAGAGGGAAATTTCCTCCCTCTGATATATGTATTTAGGGGCTGTTCTATTTTTTTATAAATTTCTAACATAAAAAAGCCCACGTCTAAGGTGGGCTATTAATTACTACTTTCGCTTTCTGCAACATAATAGTTTGGATTGTAATCTGCCATTTCTGTTCTAGCTCTAAATTTTCCGAGTCTTTCAGCCCACTCTGGATAATCGTGCGGTTCTCTAACAAAACTTTCTCTTAGCTCTCTCCAATCTGGATGGGACATTATTACGTTCCACTGACCTAACTCAAGCCCTGTTAAATCTACTTTAGGAGCGAGACTTGAATCAATACCCATTTCTTGGAAAGCTTCAATATAGGCAGCTTCCATCACTTGTTTTAACTCCTCAGCTTTATAAGCAGGAATGACAAACGAATCATGAATACATAAGACAACAATTTCTTGAGCTGTAAAATGATTTATGACTTTCTCTGCTATCAGTGAATCAAGATTTTGTAGTTCAATCCCACGCCCCGAAAAGAAGTCATCTGCAAGCAAAGGGTGTTCTGCTGCCAATGCATCTATCAACTCACCCAAATTTAATTCATCCTCTCTTACCCAGCTGTATTTTTCGGGATTGAAATTAACTTCTTTATTAACAGCTTGGATAGCCTTGGCTCTGGACTCGGCATTAATAGAGCATAACATTACTTGCTTTAAAAGCATTCTCATGTCCTTGTTGCCTTCATATTCAGGATAACCGCTTAGATGGTATGGGTCAGCTTCATAAGGAATGCCCTTTAACCTGTATAGCAATCCAATGTGCAACCCTTTGAAGTCAATTTCAGTAACAGGATTATTCCAAATCCTAATCTGGGAACGCCATTCCTCAGAAATTCTTTGCCACCATCCACCATAAAACCGACCGCCATCATCCCAACTATTATTATTAAAAACTCTTCGTACGAATTTATCGTGCTGGGTGACCTTTATTCTATTAGGTTTTTTACCTCGCCTTTTGCTCCTCTCACCTTGTCTGCAAGGTATCCCGTCTATAGGAGCAGATGGAACATCTAAGTATGTTCGTCTAAGAAGATTATTGTAGGCAGTTACACCTTCCCTCCAAGTAACAATTCTTGGGTCATCAACATCACTGTAATTAATATCTGTATTTTTTGGAGTTGAATTGTTAAAAATAACGTCTCGCAGGAATATAGTTTCTATAGTAGGAACACGTTCTATCATTTCAGATGTAACGTTATTAGCCTCAAAAAGACTGATGAGTTTAGAGGTGGCTCGAATACGAGTTACATGGGAGGTGTATCCAGGCTCTCTACCATAAGTACCAGGTACTAAATCTATCCATTGTCTTGAATGTAGAGCTTTAACAACTTTAGGGGTAAGAGCTGAGATGTGTAATTTATTATAACGAGACTCTAAATCTTCGTAATACCAATTAGCCATGTAAATACTAACGTACATAGCTGGGTCTTTAAACCACTTAACATATAAATCCAGAACCAAAACCTTTACGTGCCTAGTGCGAATTCGCTTATTACCGGAGAATTCACAATTAACTAGTAAATCTTCATAAACCATCTTAACAACAGGATTAACTTCAGAATATTCAGACCATGTATGAACATTAAACAATTCACTGTTAGCTAGCTCTAACGCTTTCTTATATTTAAACCATTTAACAATAAACCTAATAAATCCCTGAAGGGAATTATCTATTCTATGAGTCATACAATATATTTATCCTTTGATAAACATTAAATACAAACGGGTTTCTCATTACTGGGGTTTTTCAAATTGCATGAGACAAACCATAAAATTCACATAATATTTAAGACTATTATGCTCTTACAACTCATTGATGCATATAGTTAGTATTTAACACCAAAGCACAAACTAAAGATGTAGCTATTTAACGTTTAAATGGTGTTATAGACGCACGTTATGCAGCTATATCACGTTATCTTTTGCAATTTAATACTTATATCAACCATCTAATTTTAATCGCTTGTAGTGTGTTTTCTTATCCGAGCTTTAAAGCCAATTCTTCTGCTTTTGGATGGTAGTAGCGTTTCAACATTCTCAAGTCTTTATGGCCTGTGACTGATGACAGTTCTAAGATATTGGGCAACCTTTCCGATAAGCGAGTTGTCGCTTCGTGCCGTAGGTCATGGAAATGTAAATTGTCTATCCCTGCTTTAATGCAAATTCTTTGCCAAACATTCTGTACGGCTCTGTTGTTAGTCCAAGTCCAAAAGATTCGATTGTTGTCAGGGTGTCTTTTTATGTTTCCAAACTCTTGAATGGCTTTAGAAGATAGTGGAACCGACCTTGATGTTCCATTCTTGGTGTCAGGCAAATAAGCAAACCGCCTATCTAGATAAACATGATTCCATGTAAGTGATAGTAGTTCACCGAGTCGCATTCCAGTCTCTAGGGCAAGTGTAATGAGATGAGGTAAAAGTTTAGCTTTTGACTTGTTTGCATAATGTAATAAAAGAGCTTCCTCGTCTTGGGTCAATGTCCTTGTTCGTTGATTGTTTACTCTAGGCTTTTTGATGTTTCGACATGGATTAATGGGAAGGGGTATTCCCCATTCTTTGATAGACATCTCGAACACTTGGCTAATCAAACTGAGGTCATTGAGGACAGATGCAGGAGCATAGCCTTGTTTAAGTAACATATCTCGATAGGCTGCAATATGCATGCTCTTGATTTGATGAATACGAAAGTCTTTAAACTTTCTGATGATTTTTCCTAAGCGATAAACCTCTTGTTTGTAGCCCTTTTTCTTTGGAGAGACTTGATTGGCATAGCGGGTCGCCAGTTCAGCAAAGGTGATTCTCTCTGTGTCCTCTTTGCTTAAGTGAGTCCCTATGTCTAACTCGTGTTCGGTTTTTCTGACCCAGGCGAGTGCTTTTTCTTTAGTTTTGAAAGACTGATAAATGGGGGGTAGGCCTGAACGCCTGATTTGAACACGATAAGTGTTGAATTTGGTCTTAGTGATAGTAGCCATCAAACCCTCTAAACTGTGCTAGTTTTGTGTAACTAACGCTGTTTAGAAGTGGGGTATTGGCTTCAGATAAGGATTTGAGGATGATGCAGGATTGTTTTATGAATCCTGCGCTCTAACCAGCTGAGCTACATCACCATCCTGTAAACTTGGTTTTAAGCAAGCCCGCCATTTTATTGGTTTGGCGAGCCGTTGTCAAAAACTACTCCATTTTTATACAAAGTAGTTTATTTTAGAGCTGCAAAAATTCGGTCACGAATTGCATTCATTTCACCAAGGCCAGCTACGAATACGTGTTTTGGGGCGCCTGTTGCACCGCTTTTTGCCCAGCTTACATAGTAATTAACCAATGGTTTAGTCTGACTATGGTAAACCTCAAGACGTTTTAAAACAGTTGCTTCGTGGTCATCCTCGCGTTGGACCAAGTCTTCACCAGTTATGTCGTCTTTGCCAGCCACTTTAGGCGGATTAAACTTTACGTGGTATGTGCGTCCGCTTGCCGGGTGTGAACGGCGACCACTCATCCGCTCTACAATTGCTTCATCAGGTACATCTATTTCAACGACATAATCGATATCAACGCCAGCGGCTTTCATTGCCTCTGCTTGAGGGATGGTGCGTGGAAAACCATCAAATAAAAAGCCATTTGCACAGTCTGCTTCTTTAATGCGCTCAGATACTAAGCCAATAATGACCGCATCAGGTACTAAACCGCCATTATCCATATAGCTTTTAGCTTCCAAGCCCAATTGTGTCCCCGCTTTAACTGCTGCACGTAACATATCTCCGGTTGAAATTTGTGGGATATTAAATTTTTCTTTGATGAAAGTGGCTTGAGTGCCTTTGCCTGCACCAGGTGCGCCGAGCAGAATTACACGCATGTTAATCTCCTGAAGGTTGTGTTTTCTTTAATGGATGCAATTATATCAGGCTAGAAAGTTAGCAATCGAGACAAATTGTTCGACGGATAAATTTTCAGCCCTAAGTCCTGAGTCAATATCGACTTCTTTAAAACTGTCATCATCTAAATATTCCTTTAGTGTATTGCGCAAAGTTTTGCGACGCTGACCAAAGGCCGCCGTAACTATTTTGGCAAAGAGCGATTCATTTTTAGCAGGGTAGGGTAGTGTTTCATGTGGTACGCATCTCACGAAAGCCGATTCGACCTTGGGCGATGGATCAAAAGCTTCCGGCGGGACGGTAAGAAGGTACTCCATCTTGAGCCGATACTGCAACATGACTGAAAGTCTGCCATATTCTGAAGTTGATGGTGTTGCAACCATCCGTTCAACTACTTCTTTTTGTAACATAAAGTGCATGTCGACTATGCAGTCTATATTGCTTAATAAATGAAACAAAATTGGCGTTGATATGTTGTACGGCAAGTTACCTGTGATTCGAATGTTATTGCCGGGACTTAGTTTCGCAAGTTCAGAAAAGTTAAATTTGAGTGCGTCAGAGTTATGGATGATGATTTGATCTTTCGGATAAAATCTTTCCATCCAGCTAATGATGTCTCGATCAATTTCAACCACATGTAGATGATTAAGTTTCTTGAGTAGCGGTTGAGTAAGCGCACCCAAGCCAGGACCAATTTCTACCATCAAGTCATTAACTTGAGGTGAGATTGCTTCAACTAGGCTATAAATGACGCTTTGGTCAGTTAGAAAATTTTGGCCGAAGCGTTTTTTTGGAATGTGCTTCATTGGACTTGTGAGTTGTGTTGTGTGTTTGCTAATGTAATAGCAAGGTTGATGGCCTGAAGAAAACTGCCAATTTCAATATTACCTGTGCCTGCTAAATCTAATGCAGTGCCGTGATCTACTGAAGTACGAATGATTGGTAAGCCTAGTGTCACATTTACGCCCTCACCAAAGCTAGCATGCTTGAGCACGGCTAAACCTTGGTCATGATACATTGCTAAAAAAGCATCTGTTTGTGAAATGTTTTTTTGTGCAAACATGGTATCAGCAGGCACTGGGCCAATAAGATTCATGCCTTCAGCGCGCAACTTTTCTAATGTGGGGGTAATGGTTTCAATCTCTTCATTTCCCAAATAACCACCTTCTCCAGCATGAGGGTTAAGACCTGCGACCATGATGCGAGGGTTCTTAATGCCAAATTTTTGATTAAGGTCGGAATTTAAAATGCGGATTGTTTTTGTAAGATTCTTTGCTGTAATTGCAGCGCTTATTTTAGTGAGTGGTAAATGCGTTGTTGCTAAAGCCACGCGCATTCCACCACCAACAAGCATCATCACTACTTGTTCGGTATTTGTTTCTTCTGCTAATAGTTCAGTGTGTCCAATGAAAGTGATCCCCGCTTCATTGATAATTCCTTTGTGAACAGGTGCCGTGACCATTGCATCAAATATATGTTCTAGGCAGCCCTTGATTGCTTTTTTAAGCGATTTTAAAACATAAGGGCTGTTAGCTTTATCGAGATTACCTGCAACTACAGGCTTGACTGTTTCTTGATGTAAAACGGTTATTTTACCATTACCCAAATGTGATGATACGGCTTTGATGTCTTGATATTCTTGAATTTCTAGTTTGATATTCAGTGCTTTTGCACGTGCAAGCAAAGCCTCTTGGTCTGCAATCACAATGATGCAAGCTGGAAGAGCTTGATTTGCTAGCATTGCGCATAAATCCAAGCCTATCCCTGCTGGTTCTCCTGCTGTGATGACGATACGCGGTAAGGAAGCTTTCACGGCAGAATTAAGATTTAGTATTTATCTTCAAGTCTAAGCTCAACGAAAGCACGGTCGCGGAGCTCTCGTACCCAATCTTGAAAAGCTTCATCAGACTTTCTTGTGCGAATTTCTTGTCGGGCTTTGATACGTGCTGCTTCTTTTGACATGTCTTGATTCCGACGTTCAATCACTTGTAAAACGTGTAAGCCAAATTGTGTTTTAATGATGTTGCTGATTTCACCAGGAGCTAGTGCATTCATGGTTTTTTCAAATTCAGGCAAAGTATCTCCAGGATTGACCCAAGATAAATCCCCGCCATTTTTTGCTGAGCTGTCATCGGAGTATTGTCGTGCTAAGTCCTCAAACTTTTCGCCATGATCAAGCCGCTCTTTAATACCTTCTATACGTGCCATTGCATCTTTTTCTGAAACCACTTCGCTTAACTTAATGAGTATATGGCGCACATGCGTTTGACTAACAACAAGAGGTGATGTTCCTCCACGTCGATTGGTCATTTTAAGAATATGAAAGCCATTGGGACTTCGTAAAATACCGCTTAATTCGCCAATTTTTAGAGGTTTAAGAGCTTCAAGAAATAGTGCTGGAATTTGAGAGCCATTTTTCCAGCCTAGGTTACCACCCTCAAGAGCGTTAGGGGCATCAGAAAAGCTTGCTGAAATCTTAGCAAAATCTTTTCCTGCCTGAAGTTGCGCTAGCGCATCTTCAGCTTTTGCTTTTAGCTTACTAAGGTCATCTGGTGATGTGTCTTCGCCAGCTCGAATTAAAATATGCGAAATTTCAAACTCGTCAGAGGTGTTTGAGGCTGCTTGCATTGCAATAAAGCTATCAATCTCTGATTCAGTAACGTTGATACGATTATCTACTTCTCTTTCACGCAAACGCGCAAGAATGATTTCATTACGGATATCTTCTCTAAATTTTCTGTATTGAATGCCGTCCTCTAACAATGCTTTTTTAAAAGCGGGAATGTCCATTTTGTTTTGTTCAGCAATTCTTTCGATGGTTTTATCAAGCTGATTATCATCAACGCGCAATCCAGTTTGACTTGCAAACTGCAGTTGAAGCCTGTCAGTGATCATTCTTTCAAGAATTTGTTTTTCTAAAATTTCAGGTGGAGGTAACTCGGTGCCCTGTTTCTCGAGTTGGGCTGTCACACTTTTGATTCGGTCGGCTAGTTCATTTTCCGTAATAACAACTTGGTCAACAATCGCAACTATGCGGTCCATTTTGACAATTTCAGATTGATTTTGCTGCTCAGCGTTACTTAAGGATGTGAGTAAAAGAAAGCTCAAAAATAATATTGACTTCAAATTTACCATAGGTATCTCATATATTTTATTCATTGTTTTCTTGTCGATAATCATCAGAAATCATGGAGCTGTTTTTGTATCCTGTAATGGTTCTATGCAGTATGTCGAGTGGACTGGTGCCAATAGAAGTCATCCCCCCAAGAACGAGTTGGTAAAAGAATGCGTAATTTGCTTGCGCTGTTGCTGTTTGTACTCGTTGGACTACAAATCTTGATTGCCAACATCCAGCATCGTACTCTACCCCTGTGACCATCTCCACAGCTTTGCCATCTAGGATTGAATAATTTAGGTTTGCAAGCGCATAGTATCCAGAGCCAATTGGCCATTGCGTTGAAGCAACAATTTGATTAAGCGTATCCTTTGTATATCGATAATTTAAATTTAGGCTTTTGCCAGGGGTTGGATTATAACGCAGACCGACGTTACCTTTTATTAATTCACCATTGTCAGTGCTGTAGTCTAGCGCTGAATTTAGTTTCCAGTTATTAGCTAAGTTTGCTGATGCAGCAGCTACAATATCTGATCGATCGCCAGATCGAGGAGTTTCACCAGGTAAATAAACGCGTTGGTTATCAAAATAAAAGCGCTCCCCAATCATCATTCCTAATATTTGTTTACCATTGGCGTCAATGATATTTGAGGTAAGTGCTGCACTCAATTGGTTTGCATTATTAACCCTATCACCCCCAACATATTGGTTCTCTGTGAAAAGTGTACCCATGTTGAGGTCGGCCAAGCCAGTGTCAAATACTGGCATTTTGGATTGATCTTCGTATGGAATATACACGTAGAATAGTCGGGGTTCCAAAGTCTGGGTAAACTTCTCGCCCATGGCCTCTGATTCCTTTTCAAAGTAAAGGCCACTGTCCAGACTGAAAATCGGTAAAGCTCTAGTTGAGGATTGGTCTAAGTTAGTTCCGTATTGCGTCATTGCATAATTGCTGTTCACATCTGTTAAATTATAATTTGCATAATTAAATCCAATTTTTGGAGTGATAAATCCATATGCGGTATTTATAGAGTAGCTTGCGCTTCCTTGTGAGAGAAGTCTTGAACCTGCTTTTACAGCTTGGTTTGTGGCAAGAGGATCAATTTTGAATTCTGTATACTGGTTTTGAAAAGTTGTTTTTCCCCAGTCAAAACTATCGTTGCGGTTGAGTGAAATTTGAGGCAATCGTTCGTAGGCATAAGAGGATAGATCCAAATTCTGAAATTTTTCGATAACTGTTCCGAATTGCCATCCATATTTGTTGTAGTTGAATGTAAATTGTTGAGGAAGGTTAACCTGGCTGGTCACTAAAATTTGAGTTGATAGATCTGAAAAATATTGATTGTCTGATACTTTTGTATAATTCAAACTGGCGGTCATGCCATTCCCAAAATCTTGTTTGTTGAATGAGCTAATCAAGTATCGATCTTTGTGTGTCATATTGTCAGAAGCTAGGTATTGAACTTCTTCGATTCCAAAGGATTTGTTTGTATCTAAAAGGTATCGAAATTCTCCATTTAATTGAAGCCCACGTTTGCTTAAATAACGATTTGTTTCTGTTGCATCCATATCGGGGGAAATATTCCAATATATTGGCAAATCCAACTCAAAACCGCTACTAGTTGTGCTACCCATGGTTGGATTGATAAAACCAGACTGTCTTTGGTTTGCATAAGGAAAGGACATCCATGGCATATAAAGAATTGGAACATTTTTGAAATCAATACTAGCATTTTTTGCAGTAGCTTTATTCGCTCCAGTGTCGATTTCTAAATCTTTTGAATTGATGTACCAATCATCCGAATCTAGCGAGCAAGTTGTATATTTTGCATTAACAAGACGCTTTTTTGTTTCCCCTTCAAAGAAAAGTATGTCAGCAGTGCCTCGGGCTTGAGGCTTTTTTTGATCATCACTTACAGCTGTATTTTTCTTGTATTCAACATTTCGAACGGACTGTCCTGGAATAATTGATAAAGTCGAAAAGGTTCTATCAGGTGCAGCAGTTATTATAGATTTATAAATAGTGAAAATTGGATTAGCCATTTCTCCTGTATTTTCATCAAGATTTAGATGCAACTCAGGCCCGTTAGCAATCAAGTCTTTATTCTCAAATTCGGCGTTGCCTGATGCGCTCATTTCGTGGCTTAAAAAATCAAATTCTATTCTGTCACCAGTAACAGAAGTGCTCTTGTTTTTTAATGACCCCTTTCCAAAGACGGTCAAGGTTTTATCCAAAATCTCTTCAAGACGGTCTCCTTCAATAACTACACCTCCTTTAGATTTGATTGTATTCTCAATATCTGCCTGCTCTTTTATCTCTAGGGTATTTGGAGGTTGGTTATTTTGAAAGTTATTAAGCGCATCAAAATTATTAATAGTTTTGCTCATACGAAGCTTGACGCGTAGTGTTGGTTTTTGAGTGGTGATTTGTTCTGATTCTATAGCTAAAGGAGTTTCCGACAAGTCGTGGTCGAGCGTAAGCGCAACGGGAGCGTTGTTTTCGATATTACTATCAGGTGAGGCAATATCGTTCGCCCAAGCACTTTGAGTCCCTAGGGTGATAAGGATTAAACTAAAAATAAATGAGATAAATTTCAATATCAGTATTCGCGTATATTTTAAAGTGAGCGCGTGTATGTTGTAGGATGATAAAATTGCATAGTAAATAGTTCTCCGCATAGCTTTTTTATTAGCTTAGTATGATAGCTTAAAGATGTGTTTTTTTAGCTGTATTGGACAATAAAAATGGCAGTTTTGTCGGTTTAAACCCGAAATATTTTTTGATGGATATATAAATTGGAACGATTGCAGCAATTGAATGAATGGTTGGCCTCTGAATTAAAAGGCGTATCTTATGACATAGCACCAGCTTCAGCTGATGCGAGCTTTAGGCGCTATTTTAGAGTCAGGATGGGTGGACTTAGTTATATTGCCATGGATGCCCCTCCGTCACATGAAGATTGCACCCCATTTGTGTACGCAGCTAAAGTATTTGCGGCTGCTGGTTTAAATGTACCCAAAATTATTGCTCAAGATATTCCAAATGGATTTTTATTGCTCTCAGATTTGGGAGACAAAACTTTTTTAAGTGTGCTTCAAGCACCAAATGGGATGGAAGTTGCGGCAGACTTGTATCGTGATGCAATTAATGTGTTGGTCACTATGCAGTTAGCTAGCAAACCCAATATTTTCGCAGAGTATAACGAAGCTTTGCTGACTCGTGAAATGGAACTTTTCCCAGAATGGTATGTTGTAAAGCATTTGAATGTGATATTGACTGACGTACAGCTACAGACCATGAAAAAGTGCTTTGATTTACTTAACGCTAATATTTTGGCGCAATCAAAAGTATATGTGCATCGAGATTATCATTCTCGTAATTTAATGGTGCAAAGTGGTTCTCATGATTTGGGTGTACTAGACTTTCAAGATGCAGTATATGGACCGATTACCTATGATTTGGTCTCTCTGCTAAAAGATGCCTATATCAGCTGGGAGGAAGATCAAATATTGGATTGGGCCGTGCGTTATTGGCAGTCAGCGAGAAAAGCCGGTCTTTTTGTGCCGGAGGATTTTGCAGATTTTTATCGAGATTTTGAGTGGATGGGTGCTCAGCGTCACATTAAAGTGCTTGGAGTTTTTGCAAGACTCTATCATCGTGATGGTAAGGATGGGTATTTGAAAGATATGCCTTTGGTGAAGGACTATTTGCGTCGGGTATGTGATCGTTATATTGAATTAAAGCCAATGCTGCGATTGCTAGATCAGTTAGCAGGTGTCGAGCTTAAAGCTGGCTATACTTTCTAATGAAATCTATGATTTTGGCTGCTGGCAGAGGGGAGCGTATGCGTCCCCTAACCGACCATACACCCAAGCCATTACTTCCTGTAGGTGGTAAGCCTCTCATCGTTTGGCATTTGGAACGTTTGGCTAGGGCTGGGTTCAAAGAAGTAGTCATCAACCATGCGCATCTTGGAGGGCAAATTGAAAATGCTCTTGGCGATGGAAGTTTTTGGGGCCTAAGAATACAGTATAGCCCAGAAATTGAGGCTTTGGAGACAGCTGGGGGAATTGCAAATGCCTTGCCATTACTAGGTGAAAATCCATTCCTAGTGATAAATGGGGATGTTTTTACTGAGATTAATCTTTGTGCCTTGAATTTACACGAACCTAACTTCGCTCATTTGGTGATGGTGGATAATCCGTTGCAACATCCCAATGGGGATTTTGCTTTGAAATTAGAAAAGGTGACTGATCAAGGCAGCCATAAACTGACGTTTTCTGGTGTTGGCATTTATCATCCGCAACTGTTTGCAGATATTGAACGAGGACAAGCTGCGAAATTAGCTCCTTTGCTGAGGTCTGCAATGGCAAAAGGCTTGGTGACTGGTGAATATTATCAAGGTGTTTGGCATGATATTGGTACACCAGATCGTTTAGCATTTTTGGACAATCAGCTTTCAGAGACGAAGTGATTTTAAGAAAATTTTATGGAAATTAATCTAAACGAATTTACTGCAAGACGTCATCGTTTGATGAAAGCGATGGGAGAGGGTGTTGCGATTATCCCAACATCGCCTGAGCTTATTCGTAATCGTGATAGTCATTACCCCTTCCGTTTTGATAGCTATTTCTTCTATCTTTCTGCATTTAAAGAGCCTGAATCTGTTTTATTTATCATTGCTGGTAAAGAGCCTAAAACAGTATTGTTCTGCCGAGATAAAGACATAGAGCGTGAGGTCTGGGATGGCTTTCGTTTTGGGCCTAAAGCAGCTGCAGTTGAGTTTGGTATTGATGAAGCCTATTCTATTAATCATTTAAATGAAATTGCACCAAAGTTATTAGCGAATCAAGCGAGATTGTTTTATAGCTTAGGCGCTGACTCTCATTGGGATAAGCGTGTTACTGCTTGGCTTAATCAGATTCGTTCAGAATCTCGAACAGGAGTAAGTGCGCCTGATGAGATAGTAGATGTACGAAAATATATAGATGAGATGCGGTTATATAAGTCTGCATTTGAAATAGAAATCATGCGTCAGTCTGCGAATATCGCGGCTTCGGCTCATCAGCGTGCATTGCGGTTTACTAAACCTGGTATGGTTGAGTATGAGGTTGAGGCGGAATTTTTGCATGAATTTTACCGCCGTGGTGCTCAAGCCCCTGCATATACAAGTATCGTTGCGGGAGGTGCCAATGCATGCACCTTGCATTACAACGCTAATAATGCAAAATTGCGTGATGGAGATTTACTCTTGATTGATGCTGGTTGTGAACTTGATGGCTACGCATCTGATATTACCCGTACTTTTCCTATCAATGGTAAATTCAGCTCACCGCAAAAAGATTTGTATGAGTTGGTATTAGCTTCTCAAGCAGCTGCAATTGCTAAAGTCTCACCAAGTAATCATTGGAATGCGCCACATGAGGCTGCTTTGGATGTATTGATTCGTGGATTCATTGATTTTGGGTTGTGTAAAGGTAGCGTCGACGAGGTGTTGGAAACTGCAAGTTATCGTCAGTTTTATATGCATCGAACAGGTCATTGGTTGGGTTTGGATGTGCATGATGCAGGGGAATATAAGGACAAACAAGGCAATTGGCGCATGCTCGAAAAAAATATGTCCTTGACCGTTGAACCTGGGTGTTATGTTCGCCCTGCAGATAATGTCCCTGAGCATTTTTGGAATATTGGTGTTCGTATTGAGGATGATGTTGTGGTTACTGAATTTGGTTGTGAAATCCTCACGAAGGCTGCCCCAAAAACAGTTATCGAGATTGAGGCGTTGATGAAAGATGACTGATTCAGTGATCATTGTTGGTGGGGGTCCTGTAGGTGCGACTTTGGCGCTCACGCTCCAGCAAAAAGGCATCCAAGTTAATATGTTGGAAGCTAGAGCTAGAGGCGCCGCTTACCAAGATCAACGAGCTTTAGCGCTTTCATATGGTAGTCGTGCAATCTTAGAAAGATTAGGGGTCTGGGCGAAATTAGATCATCAAGCAACAGCTATCAATACAATTCATATTTCGCAGCGTGGTACTTTTGGTCGAAGCTTATTAAAAGCCCAAGAGCATGACTTAGAAGCTTTAGGATATGTCCTTACTTACGGCGCATTAACAAAAGCCCTAGATGAGGCGCTGGCTAGCTTTAATGGTCTAAAAGTGACCTATGAAGCGGAGGCAACGGATATCCAACCCTCACCAGAGTCGGCGACAGTCACCTTTAGTCATTCTTCTAGATCGCAACAGTTAAGTAGTTCACTAATCGTTTTGGCTGACGGTGGTCGAAGCCTTGGGGATATTGCCGGCATAAAGCGTGAAACTAAAATCTATGGCCATGATGCATTGGTGACTAAGGTGCAATCGGATTTGCCACATGAAAATATTGCTTACGAGCGCTTTACACCAATGGGTCCAGTTGCCTTGTTACCGAATGGCGAAGACTTTTCGTTGGTTTGGACCGGTAAAAATGATGAGGTGGCAAATTTGATGGCGTTAAATGATGTTGAATTTTTAGACTCTCTGCATCAGCACTTTGGTGACCGTGTAGGACGTTTTTTAAGGGTAGGTAAGCGCCTCACTTTTCCACTTAAACTTTCATATCTAAATCCCGTGACTGCGCCGCATTTGGTGGTGATTGGTAATGCCGCTCAGACAATGCATCCTGTGGCTGGGCAGGGTTTTAATGTTGGTTTACGAGATGCTTATGAGCTCGCTCAGCAAGTTGCACAAACTCCCACGGAGTGTTGGGGGCAAGATGCCATGATGAGGGCTTATCAAGAAGGACGCCTAGTCGATACTAAGCGAGGTTTGATGTTCACTGACTTTTTAGTGAGTTTGTTTTCTAATGATATTGTTGGTATCTCAGGTTTGCGTGGCATTAGTTTAGGGATGCTTGATTTTCTCAAGCCAGTAAAATCTCGCTTGGTTAGGAAAATGAGTTTTGGAAGTCGTGGTTAAATGACTAGCGTCGACAGAAATTATGACATTGTGATTGTAGGTGCGGCGCTTGTAGGTGCTTCTGCAGCAGTCGTATTTGCAAAGCAAGGCTTTAAAGTGGCTTTGGTCGATAAAAAAAACCCTTTAGCTCAATCGAAAAATGTTGGTTGGGATAGTCGTATTTACGCAATTAGTCCTGGCAATGCTGAATGGTTAAAAGATATAGGGGTTTGGCAGCACCTCAATATTGAAAGAGTAACGCCAATTGCAGGAATGAAAATTTGGGCTGATGTAAATCCTGAGCCATTAATGTTTGATTCTGAAGATGCTTTTGTGAATAATCTTGGATATATCGTTGAAAATAGTGCGTTGCAACAAGCATTCTGTGATGAGTTAGAGAAGTTAGATGTGGATCTGCTGTTTGGTCATGAAGGTGTTTATGTTGATTTAGATCAGCAAGATGCTACCCTTAAGTTTGCTGATGGTTCCCATTTGAAAGCCAAGCTTATGATTGCAGCTGATGGGGGTAACTCGTGGGTGAGACAGCAAGTGGGCTTAACCCAACAAAAAATAGTCTATGACCATGAAGGCCTAGTTGCCAATTTTGAAGTGGAGTTGCCGCATCAAAATATTGCAAGACAATGGTTTGTGGATGATGGTATTTTGGCTTGGTTGCCTTTACCAGGAAACAGAATTTCGATGGTTTTTTCTACAAAGCACTCACAAACTTTATCTGCTTTGAGCCTAGATGAGTTTGCTCGGCATATAGCACAACTTGGTAGCTTTGCTTTGGGAAAAATGCAGTGTATTACTCCCTCCGTCGCTTTCCCGCTTGTTAAGCAAAATGCAAGTGCATTGGTTGATATTAGGCTTGCGTTGGTCGGTGATGCGGCGCATCAAGTACACCCAATGGCTGGCCAAGGTGTAAATCTTGGTTTTCGAGATGTCTTCGCGTTGGCCAAAGTGCTTGCTGAACGTAATCGATTGGCAGATATTGGGGATCGATTTGTGCTTCGTCGTTATGAGCGTGCTAGAAAAGCTGACGTGTTGGCGATCCAAGGATTAACGCACAGCCTGTATGGTGCCTTTGATAGCAAACAAATGTTAGTAAAAATGGCTCGAAATTGGGGTTTAATATTGCCGAATAGACATTCAATACTAAAACGCGTTTTGATGAAGCACGCGCTAATATAAATATTCTAAACAAAAAATGATTAAGAAAAGTTGTTAGGGAAACTATGTTAAAAAAATTACTAATTGCAGCAACTCTTTCAATTTCTGCCACAGACGTTTGGGCTGATGAAGTTTCGTTGAAAAAACTTGTTGAAGCTGCTTATCCAAAAATGTCGGTGGAAAGTGTTGTAAAAACCCCTTATTCAGGGCTTTATGAAGTTTATATGAACGGCCAAATTGTTTACACCGATGAAAAGTTTAGTTTTTTAATTGCTGAAGGTCATTTAGTGGATTCAAAAACTAAAAAAGACGTGACTGGAGATCGTTTGGCCGATTTGTCTAAAATTGACTTTACCGCATTGCCTTTTGACCAAGCAATTAAAACAACTAAAGGTAATGGCAGTAGAAAAATGGCGGTATTTTCAGACCCGGATTGTCCATTTTGTAAGCGTTTGGAGCAGAATGAATTAAGTAATATTACGGATGTGACGATTTACACATTTCTCATGCCTTTGGAACAATTGCATCCTGATGCTGCAAATAAAGCTAAGGCCATTTGGTGTGCGGTTGATAGAAATAAAGCTTGGCAAGACTGGGTGCTCAATGGTCAATTACCTAAAAAAGTTAGCAATTGTGATGCGCCAATTGATAAAGTCTCCACCTTGGCACGTCGATTTGGCGTGACCAGCACGCCGACAATTTTCTTTGCGGATGGCAAGCGTATGTTGGGCGCTTACCCTGCAGCTGAAATCGAGAAAGCCTTGGGGGGGCCGTCCAAGAAATAAACTAAAGTGGTAATAATGTAAAAATTCTTGACAGTCAAAACAAGAAAAAGTAAAAAAGCGAATAGGCGTTTGAGATTTCGAATTTAAATCATGCTGTAAAAACAGAATTGGTATTTTGAAATGCAAACTTTTGGGGGTGCCTCCCTTTTTAGTTTAGTAAGGAAGTAACAAATGGCAACAGGTAGCGTAAAGTGGTTTAATGATGCAAAAGGTTTTGGTTTTATCACCCCTGATGATGGTGGAGATGATTTGTTTGCACACTTCTCAGCAATTGTAGACTCTGGTTTTAAAAGCTTAAAAGAAGGCGAGCGTGTGAGTTTTGATGTAACAGAAGGCCCTAAAGGCAAACAAGCTTCTAATATTCAAAAAGGTTAAGAGCTTGAATAATAATTTCAGCTAACTTTTAGTTGAGATTGAATAAAAAAGGCTTGAATTATTCTCTTCAAGCCTTTTTCTTCTAGGTAAATCAGTACGTTACATTTGGCTGATAATTTCATCACCAAATTGGTTACTGCCCACTTGCGTCGCGCCATCCATTTGAGATGAGAAGTCATGTGTTACACGTTTTGCCCCAATTGCTTTACCCACGCCTTTTAGCACTAAGTCTGCAGCTTCTACCCACCCTATATGTCGAAGCATCATTTCAGCTGAAAGAATAATTGAGCTTGGATTGGCAATATCTTTGCCAGCAATTTTGGGTGCTGTACCGTGTGTCGCTTCAAACATTGCAACCGTGTCAGATAGATTTGCACCTGGGGCAATACCAATTCCGCCCACTTGAGCTGCAAGTGCATCAGACATGTAGTCGCCATTTAAATTAAGTGCTGCAACCACATCATAGTCGCTTGGGTGCAACAATATTTCTTGTAAGAATGCATCTGCGATACAGTCTTTAATTATGATGCCATTAGGTAACTTGCACCATGGGCCACCATCAATTTCTAATGCACCGAACTCTTGTTTGGCTATTTCATAACCCCAGTCTCTAAACCCCCCCTCGGTAAACTTCATGATATTACCTTTATGAGTAATGGTCACGGATTTACGGTTATTATCAATTGCATATTGAATAGCTTTGCGTATTAAGCGTTTGCTACCATCGATTGAGACAGGCTTAATACCAATCGCTGAAGATTCAGGAAAGCGAATTTTTTTACGCACTCCCATGTCGCTTAGGAAGCTAATCACTTTTTCAGCTTCTGGAGTCCCTGCTGCCCATTCGATACCTGCATAAATATCCTCAGTATTTTCACGGAAAATCACCATGTCAGTTTTTTCCGGATGTTTAACTGGGCTAGGTACACCTGAGAAGTATTGAATTGGGCGCAAGCAAACGTATAAATCTAGCTCTTGGCGCAAAGTTACGTTAAGTGATCGAATGCCGCCACCAACTGGGGTTGTAAGTGGACCTTTAATTGAAATGACATAGTCTTTTACAGCCCTCATGGTCTCCTCTGGGAGCCATGTGTCCTTGTCGTAAACTTTAGTTGCTTTTTCGCCAGCAAATACTTCCATCCAGGCAATCTTCTTATTTCCGCCATAAGCTTTTTCAACAGCAGCATCTACTACCTTTTGCATTGGTGGCGTAATGTCGACACCAATGCCATCTCCCTGAATAAATGGGATAATGGGTTGATTCGGCACATTCAAAGTGTTGTCTGTGTTAACGGTGATTTTTTCACCAAAGTTTGGAACCACGATTTTGGATGACATGCTTTATAAATCCTATGTATTAAAACTTGAAAAATAAAAAATAAACACTATGTTAATTCTGTTCAATAAGCCTTATGGTGTAGTGTGTCAATTTAGTTCACACGAAAATCACAAAACATTAGCTGATTATATTGCTATCCCAAATGTCTATGCCGCTGGCAGACTAGATACGGATAGTGAGGGTTTGCTTATTTTAACCGATGATGGCGCACTTCAACACCGTGTTTCGCACCCCAAGCATAAAGAAATCAAAACTTATTGGGTGCAGGTAGAAGGCGTTCCAACACAAGCAGATTTGATGCCACTTTTAAAGGGTGTTGATTTGGGTGATTTTTTCACCGCGCCAGCGCTAGTTGCTATCATTTCTGAGCCCGAAAATTTATGGCCTCGCAACCCACCAATTCGAGAGCGTAAGGCTATTCCTACTTCATGGCTAGAGATTAAGATTTCAGAGGGTAAAAATCGTCAAGTGCGCCGCATGACTGCAAAGGTAGGTTTTCCAACTTTGCGCTTGATTCGGTACGCTATTGGTAATTACACTCTAGATGGATTGCCTTTAGGTGCTTTGCGGAGGATTTAAAACAGTGCGATATCAATGCTTGCCCACTATTTGTGCCCAGCAACGTCGCTGTCGCTTATGTTAAACTTACGCTTATTAATTGTGATTATTTAAGAGAATCCACATGTCAGGTAACACCATAGGTACTTTATTTACACTCACTTCATTTGGTGAATCTCACGGCGCCGCTATCGGAGGTGTGGTAGATGGTTGCCCTCCAGGTTTGGAGCTATCTGTTGAAGATTTGCAAGTTGATTTGGATAGACGCAAACCCGGTACTTCGCGACATGTGACGCAACGTAGTGAAGCGGATACTGTTGAGATTCTCTCCGGCGTCTTTGAAGGTAAAACCACAGGTGCCCCTATTGGACTGTTGATTCGTAACACTGATCAACGCAGTCAAGATTACAGCAAAATTATGAACACTTTCCGTCCAGGGCATGCGGATTACACTTACACTCAAAAGTATGGTATTCGAGATTTTCGAGGCGGTGGTCGCTCAAGCGCTCGGGAAACTGCCGTGCGTGTTGCTGCAGGCGCAATTGCTAAAAAATGGTTGAAGAAACGTTATGGTGTAACTATTCGTGCTTATTTAAGTCGGTTAGGAGAACTTAATATTCCATTTGCAAACTGGGATGATTTAGATCACCCAGACAATAAAATTTTCACACCGAATATTGGAATGATGCCTGAGTTAGAGTCATATTTAGATAAAGTTCGTGCTGAGCGGGACTCTGTTGGCGCACAAATCACTGTTATTGCTGAGGGGGTTCCAGTCGGTTGGGGTGAGCCGATTTTTGATCGATTAGATGCTGAAATTGCCTATGCAATGATGAGTATTAATGCAGTGAAGGGTGTTGAAATTGGCGCTGGTTTTGAATCTATTACGCAGCGCGGCAGTGTTCACAGTGATGAACTTACCCCAAATGGTTTTAAGACAAATCATGCAGGTGGTATTTTGGGGGGTATTTCTAGTGGTCAAGACATTACTGTAAATGTTGCTTTTAAACCAACTTCAAGTATTCCACAAGAGCGAAATTCAATTGATAAAGATGGACAGTCTGTAATGATGAAAACTACAGGGCGTCATGACCCATGTGTTGGTATTCGTGCGACACCCATCGTTGAAGCAATGTTAGCTTTGGTGTTAATTGATCATGCGCTTCGCAATCGCGCACAAAACGCTGATGTAAATTCAAGTTTAAAAAGTATTTAATTTAGTCTCATAGGCCTGATATGAAATTTCCTTATTGGCGCCTTTCTGCTTTTTATTTCGCTTACTTTGCCTTTGTGGGTTCCTTTTCGCCTTACTGGAGCCTATATCTAAAGTCACTTGTTTTTACACCATTTCAAATCGCAGTATTGATGTCCCTGTTTCAAGTGGCGCGTATTTTTTCGCCTAGTTTGTGGGGTTGGTTAGCCGACCATCTAGGACAGCGAGTTGCGATTATTCAATGGCTCTCTTTACTGAGCTTGGGGACTTATGCGGGCGTATTTATTGGAACAAGCTATGTTTGGTTATTTGCAGTCATGCTGTTGCTTAGTTTTTTTTGGAGTGCATCCTTACCTTTAATTGAAACGGTGACGCTCGGTCATTTGGGCGACCATTTTGATAAGTACGGTCATATTCGTATGTGGGGTTCCATAGGTTTTATTATTGCGGTAATAGGACTTGGTTACTTATTAGACATCTTCAATATTCGTTTATTACTTTGGGCTATATTGGCAATGATGCTTGCTGTCTTAATCTTCTCTCGTAATATTCCTGAGCCAAAAATAATTTCACATCATACAGACGATATCTCGATTTGGGCGATTATGCGTCAACGTGAAGTGCTCGCTTTGTTGGTCGCTTGTTTCATGATGGCTGCAGCACATGGAGTATATTACACGTTTTATTCCATTTACTTGGTGGATCACGGTTATAACAAAACTAACGTCGGTTTACTTTGGGCATTGGGAGTGATTGCTGAAATTTTGATTTTCTTATGGATGCCCAAACTTACTAAACGTTTTGGTCTTAAGAATATTTTAATTTTCAGCTTGATGGTTGCTTTTATCCGTTTTAATTTAATTGGATGGGCAGTTAATTTTTGGTGGGTTGTGCTTTTTGCACAAGTTTTGCACGCGGCTACTTTTGGTTCTTATCATGCTGCTGCGGTCGCGATGACGCATCAGTATTTCAAAGGCCGTCATCAATCAAAAGGGCAGGGGCTCTATACAAGCGTTTCTTATGGCATGGGAGGGACTTTTGGTGGTCTGGTAAGTGGGTATTCTTGGGAAACATTAGGGTCAAGTTGGACTTTTGCTATTTCAGGAGCGTTTGGGGTTCTTGGTTGTTTATTCTTTATTTGGGTTATGCCAAGAAAAGCTAAACTTTAAGTCTCCAAAAAATGACTTCAGCCGAAGTCATTTTTTGGAGACTTAAACGCAAATTAAATACGTTTGTCTTTTTCAATCAATGCGTAGGCTGAGTGGTTGTGAATAGACTCGAAGTTTTCTGATTCAACTACAAATTTATCAATACGTTTCTCATCGTTTAACACTGCGGCAACATCTCGCACCATATCTTCTACAAATTTAGGGTTGTCGTACGCACGTTCAGTTACGAATTTCTCGTCAGGGCGTTTGAGTAGACCATAAAGCTCACAAGATGCTTGTTCTTCTACCATGCGGATAATGTCTTCAACCCAAATAAAATCATTAATAAGTGCAGTAATGGTCACGTGTGAGCGTTGGTTATGCGCGCCGTAGTCGGAAATTTTCTTAGAGCATGGGCAAAGACTAGTCACAGGAACAAGTACTTTTACTGTGATATCGAATTTGTCTTGTTTGATTTCGCCGATAAAAGTCACTTCGTAATCAAGTAAACTTTGAACGCCAGAAACAGGCGCAGATTTGTTAACGAAGTACGGGAAGGTCATTTGCACATACCCAGATTCAGCTTCTAATCTTTTAACCATTTCTCGCAAAATAGTTTCGAATGATTCAATGGAGATCTCGCGTTCATTCATGTTCAAAATTTCAACAAAGCGTGACATGTGTGTGCCTTTGAAATTATGCGGTAAATGAACATACATATCGAACATAGCCACGGTATGTTGAATCCCGCCAGTTTTATCTTTGACCTTCACAGGGTGGCGGATTGATTTAATGCCAACTTTATCAATTGCCAAATGACGAATATCTGGCGTGTTTTGAACATCTTCGATAGATAAATTTTGATCTTGAGTCATCGGATTCCTGAATTTATTAATATTTACCACTAATACTTGAGTGTATCACTTGGTTAATTTTTTCTCAATTGCTGCAACAATGCCTTTGCTATCTAGACCACATTCAGCCAGCATGGTTTCATGAGTGCCGTGTTCAATAAAGCTATCTGGTAATCCTAAGCACATCGTTGGTGTTCCGATATTTAATGCCTGCATGGATTCCATCACAGCAGCACCTGCGCCGCCCATAATGGCGTTTTCCTCTATAGTGACCACAAGGTGGTGACTATCAGTTAGCATTTGAATAAGTTCAATATCTAATGGTTTTACAAAGCGCATATTTGCAACCGTTGCATTAAGCTTTTCTGCAGCTTCAAGAGCAGGCGTGAGCATGCTGCCAAAAGCCATAATCGCAACATTTTTACCTTGACGTCGAATTTCACCTTTGCCGATTGGTAGCGAGGTCAGTTCGTTTTGGATCGTCGCGCCAGGGCCTCCTCCTCGCGGATAACGCACAGCACTAGGCCCGTCAAATTGGAATGCAGTCGTTAGCATCTGGCGACATTCTTGTTCATCACTTGGTGCCATCACTAACATATTCGGGATGCAGCGTAGAAAGCTTAAATCAAAGCTCCCAGCATGTGTAGGTCCGTCAGCTCCCACTAAGCCAGCCCGATCAATTGCAAAAACCACAGGTAAGTTTTGCAATGCAATGTCGTGAATTAATTGGTCGTAAGCACGTTGTAAAAATGTCGAATAAATTGCAACGACTGGTTTTAAACCATCGCAAGCCATTCCTGCGGCAAATGTCAACGCATGTTGCTCTGCAATACCCACATCGTAGAAGCGTTTTGGGTATGTCGCTGAAAACTTATTCAAACCAGAGCCATCGCACATAGCAGGCGTAATGCCAATTAAGCGTTCATCTTTGGTAGCCATATCCACAAGCCAATCACTAAATACTTGCGTGTATGTTTTTTTACTTGAACTATGAATCGCACAGCCATCATCCGGGTTGAATTTACCAACACCATGAAATTTTCCTGGTTCGTTTTCAGCGGGCGCATAGCCTCTACCTTTTTCTGTGACGATATGTAAGAATTGAGGACCTTTGAGCTTTTTAATATTATTAAGTGTGATAATGAGCGTGTCTAAATCGTGACCATCAATCGGACCAATGTAATTAAAGCCAAACTCTTCGAATAATGTACTTGGCGTCACCATGCCTTTGACATGTTCTTCTGCACGTTTTGCAAACTCCAATACTGGAGGCATTACACCTAAGACTTTTTCGCCAGATTTTCTAACATTTGTATAAAGTCGACCAGAAAGTAATCTTGCTAAGTAGTTTTGAAGTGCTCCTACGTTGGGCGAAATCGACATGTCGTTATCGTTTAAAATCACCAATAAGTTCGCATCCATTGCACCTGCATTGTTTAGTGCTTCAAAAGCCATCCCGGCAGTCATAGCGCCATCGCCAATAATTGCTACAGCTCGGCGGTCTGAGCCAGTTTGTTGTGCAGCAATGGCCATTCCAAGTGCGGCAGAAATTGATGTGCTAGAGTGGCCTGTGCCAAAAGTATCAAATATGCTTTCATTCCGACGAGGAAAACCAGCGATTCCACCAGATTTCCGTAAACTGCTCATTGCATCTCGGCGTCCTGTTAAAATTTTGTGTGGGTAGGTTTGATGGCCAACATCCCAAACTAATCGATCTTCTGGGGTATTAAAAACGTAATGGAGCGCGATGGTGAGCTCTACAACTCCAAGGTTAGAAGATAAATGTCCGCCTGTCTGTGATACGCTTTCAACTAAAAAATCACGTAACTCTTTTGCTAGCTCTGGTAATTGTTTGCGCGATAAATGACGCAATTGCTCTGGCATTTGTACAGTTTCTAGTAAAGGGTATTTGGCAACCATTAGAAGCCTCGTTGGGTGATAAATTGTGCAAGCTGAACAAGTCTTTTCGCTTCTGTTCCGTATGGTTTTAATGGCTTAATTGAACTTTCATAAAGTTCTTGAGCAAGTTCTTTCGCCCTTTCTAATCCAAGTATAGTCACATAGGTGGCTTTATTGCTATGTGCATCTTTACCTGCTGTTTTACCGAGCGTTGAAGTGTCGGATTCTGAATCTAAGATATCATCAACTACTTGGAACGCTAGGCCAATTGTTTGGGCGTAATGGTCGATTGTTGCAATTCTTTCGAGATCTAAATTGCTTGCGCTGTAAGCACCAAGTAAAGCGGCAGCACGAATAAGCGCACCTGTTTTATGAATATGCATAAATTCAAGCTCAGTTTGTGATAAAGCCTGACCCACACTTGCCAAATCAATTGCTTGGCCACCTGCCATTCCTCGTGATCCGCTCGCAACAGCTAATAGATGAATCATGTTGATTTGATGTTGAGCATCAGAATGTAAATTTGGCGCTGAAAGCAGTTGAAACGCTAAACTTTGAAGTGCATCACCTACCAATAGTGCTGTAGCATCATCAAATTTTTTATGACACGAGGGTTTACCACGACGTAAATCATCATTGTCCATACACGGCATGTCGTCGTGCGCCAACGAGTAGGCGTGGATCATCTCCACAGCAATCGCGACTTGATCTATTTTGGAAGCGTCTGCAGTACAAAACTCTCCAGCGGCATGGGCTAATAAGGCACGAACACGCTTGCCGCCCCCCAGAGTTACATAGCGCATGGCTTCATGCAGTTTATTGGGGGAGATGCTAGTTGCTGGCAGGGTTTTATCAATTGCTAGCTCGGTGCGTTGTTGAATGCCTGTTAGCCAGGTTTGAAAGTCATTGCTTAAATCCATACTATTCGTGGTCTTGGAAAGCCTGTAATTCTTGGGTAATACCATCGTTGATCAAAATGTGCACTTGATGTTCAACTTGAGCCAAGGTTTTTTGGCAATGTTGCAACAATGCTGTGCCACGTTTAAACGCGGATAAAGAGTCTTGTAATGGAAGTTGCTTGGATTCCATTTGGCTTACAATAATCTCAAGCTCGCTAATTGCAGCTTCAAAAGTGATATCAAGCGATTCTGAATAGGACTCTGTTTGATTTTTTGTCATGAGACATTTTAACCTATTCAGCCTTAAAAACCTTGTGTAGAAAGCATGAAATATCATCAATTTCTTCAGCACAAACGGAATGTGCAATTGGATATTCATGCCACTCAAGTTTGTAATTGAGGTTTTCTAGCAATTTTCGAGAATGCAAACAAGTATCAAGCATTATGACGTTATCAAAACTTCCGTGGGCCATCAAAATCGGCAGATCCTTATTTGCTGTGTTTGCTTCACTTTCTAATTTTTCTTTGAGGCAAACGTAAGTTGAAAGCGCGAGTACTCCTGCTAATCTTTTTGGATAGCGTAATGCTGAAAAAAGAGCCATTGCGCCACCCTGGGAAAAGCCGGCGAGTAATATATTAGTTTCAGAAATGCCTTTTGCAACTTCATTAGCAATTAACGTATTGATGCTTTTTTGCATCTCACGTATGCCCGTTTCATCTTGCTGATGTTGCATTGACAGTCCAAACAAATCATACCAAGCACGCATCTGATAGCCATTATTCATTGTGATAGGCTTGTGAGGGGCATGCGGAAAAATAAAACGCGTATTCGGCATATGTAGCTCAGGCACAATAGGCGCAAAATCATGACCATCAGCACCCAGGCCATGCAGCCAAATTACGCTGTATTTAACCGGCTGAGAGGTTTCTATAATAATGGTTTCAAGACACGATTTGGATGCTGACATAAACATAGAGCTATGTAAAAAGAATAGATTCGTATTTTGACATCTTTAAAGATCCTTCGCATCACTACAATAGTAATGACAGTTTAGTATTAAATCTTTTAATACCTTTAATAGTTAGTTTGGATATGAGCAATTTACGTAGACATAAAAAAAGCCTCGATAAGTCGAGGCTTTTAAGGGATCTAAAAAATTATTTAGATTCAGCCAATGCTTTAAGACCTGGTAGTCCCGCTTCAAATACCCCCGTTACTGCATTGATGGCGGACTCGTCATCTTGGCCTTCTGGAATAGGTGGGTTCAGTTTGTAAACACGATAAAAACGTGCCATCCAAACTACGGTTGTTTCGCCAGCGCCTGGACCTGCCTTAACTGTCATTTTTGCATTGTAATCTGCAACAGGCAATACACCAGAAACGATTTCATATTTCAACTGCATGTCTTTGTCATCAACTCCACGAAGTTTTTCGTAAATCGTGCCGCCACCTTTAAGTGTCAATGTACGGTAAGTTTGATCATCACCATTTTCATCTTTCTTTGTTTCTAGTGTGGTTGTAGCGACTGCTGGATGCCATTTCTGGATATTGCCAAAGTCTTTAACTAATTCCCATACTTTTGCTGGGTCTGCTTTGATAACAATTTCTTTTTCAACTTTCTGAGGGCTTGGGCCATGAGCTGAGGCGGTTAGGGGTAAAATAGCCATAGCGATCAGTGCGAGTACTTTTTTCATGCAAATTTCTCCAAAAATGATTACATCAAATACTAAAATTTAACTTCAATTTAACTTCTTTTAATGGTCAAAACAATTTTAAAAGCTACAAAAAATTAACTTATAACTTTACATAAGTTTGGGTTTTTTTACGATGCTTTTTGATGAAATCCTGTTTTATTTTGAGCTGCTTGGTAGAATGAATTGCCCAAAGGCTCTACTTTTATCGCCTGTTTTGATTTGCATGATGAGTTTTTGTGTTTGCCCATCAATCACACTAACTTGGTTGCTTGACCAATTTGCCACATAAATATTACCTGTGAGGTCATCTATGCTAATGCCTTCTGGAACTTCGCCTACTTTAATGGTTGCAATCCTTTCCTTTTTAATGAGCTCAATCACAGAAACACTATCGTCTTGTGTGTTGGTTACAAATAAGAAAAGGCCATCTTTGCTTGGTGTAACACAGTAAGGGTGATCGCCCACTTGGATTGTTTCGCTTTTTAAACTAGTGGTGTTGATGACAGAAACGGTGTTGCTAATCACATTGACGGCATAAAGTTCAGTTCCATTTTTGCTTAGGGCTAATCCGAACGGGTGTTTGCCCACGGTAATGCGATTGCTGATTTGTCGAGTGGTCGTGTCAATAATAGCGATATCATCACTATCGCGATTGGCAACGTAGAGTTTTTTGCCATCAAGACTCATAATCATTCCAGCAGGAGACTTTCCATCTTTGATCTCTGATTGCACTTTTAACGTGATTGCATCTAACGCATAAATGCGGTCATCTGTCCAGTCAGCTACATAGAGTGTTTTACTGTCTGGTGAGATAACCAAGCCAACAGGAGAGCCTTTAATTTGATATGTGTTAATGAGCTTATTTTTGGTGGTGTCGATGACTGAGATGCTTTGCCCATCCACATTTGAAATATAGGCCCGATGGCTAGACGCTGACACTGCAATTCCGACGGGTTTTAATCCTACTTTGATCGTGCTGACTACCTGATTGGTGGAAGTGTCAATTACTGAGACAGTATTTTCGCCCTGGTTGCTTATGTATGCGCTACCTGCATAACACAATCCAGTAAAGCTTGAAATTAATAAGCTAATAAGGATTAAAAATATAAGTTTGTTGGTTAATTTCAAGGCAGCTACTTATTGAGTGGGTAGTAATATTCTAACTTGCATTTGCTTAACTCACGCACATGTTTTCTCCACGTTGACTTAAAAAATAAAGTGAGTCTTAAATCATGAATTGTCGAAAAATTAAGATTTTATAAGTCCGATATTGAAACCATACCTTTCAATATGTGGCGAAGTATGAAAAAATTACACTAAATTATTAAGGTTGTTAGTGATGATAGATCGCGATGGATATCGCCCGAATGTTGGCATTATTATTAGTAATGCTAACAATCAGGTTTTTTGGGGTAAGCGCATCCGCGAACACTCTTGGCAGTTCCCGCAGGGTGGCATAAAACAAGGCGAAAGCCCAGAAGAAGCCATGTATCGAGAATTGATGGAGGAAGTCGGCTTGCGTCCTGAACATGTAAAAATTCTAGGCCGCACTCGAGACTGGTTGCGCTATGATGTGCCGACCAGTTGGATTAAACGTGAGTGGCGTGGAAGTTACAAAGGCCAAAAGCAAATTTGGTTTTTATTGCGCTTAGTGGGGCGTGATAGTGACTTTTCACTTCGCGCAACTGCTCACCCTGAGTTTGATGCTTGGCGTTGGAGTGAGTATTGGGTGCCTATGGAGAGCGTGATAGAGTTTAAGCGGGATGTGTATCGGTTGGCACTTAATGAATTGGTTGTCCATCTAGGCAGTAATGAGCGCACTAAATATAGGGCGCAATTCATTCAGCGGAATGCCGCTGAGTGAATTGAATTTGCATGAAAAAACTGCTAAATGAACTGCACTCCAAAAGTTAGGCTGGATGCCTCTCTGATTAAGGTGCATTTTTTATCAATTAGTGAGTAAAATCTCGCCGTTTAAGGTTTTGAGACTATTAAGGATTGATGATGTCTGCCATTTTTTCACCAAACTTAATTGGTCTGGCAGGCTTCCATGAATTGTTAAATGAGAGACAATTTTCTGGAAACATAACCACTACGGTTGAGCCAAGTAAAAAGCGTCCCATTTCTTCCCCCTGCTTCAGTAATATGCTTTGGGTTTCATAATTCCAAGTTTTCAAGCTTCCAAGTCTTTGAGAGTTAACGACGCCATGCCAAACAGTCGCCATACTACCAACAATGGTTGCGCCAACTAGAATTAGCACAAAAACACCATGCACTGAATCAAACTCACAAATGACCCGTTCGTTTCTTGCAAACAGGCCTGGCACGCCTTGAGCTGTAGTTGGATTTACTGAAAACAAATCACCAGGAACGTAAGTCATGCTTTTAAGTTTGCCATCACAAGGCATGTGAATGCGGTGATAGTCTCTTGGGCTTAAATATAGTGTTGCGAACTGACCATTTTCAAATCTAGTTGCTAAGGCTTTATTGCCGGCAAGCATCGCAATAATTGAGTATTGATGGCCTTTGGCTTGGAAGATTTGGTCTGCTTGTATATTGCCAAATTGGCTAATTGCACCATCGACAGGGCTAATAAAATCCGATTTGGTTATAGGACGTACGCCTTTTTTTAAAGGGCGAGTAAAGAAATCGTTAAAGCTTTTGTAAGTTGCAATATTTGGTTGCTCAGCTTCATCCATATTCACTTGATAGCGTTTTACAAACCATTTAATAACAACGCTGGTTAGCATGCCAGCTTCAGCTGAAGCAAGTTTCCCTGCAAGTCTAGTAATGGCTTGTTTGGGGATTAGATATTGCGGCAAAACTTTTAATTTACTATACACAAATATTCACTAACATATGGAAAGTCTAAAGGTAAAAAGGGCAGGGTGTTTCCACCTTGCCCTTCTATTTTAAGCGATTAAGACTTAATGCGCGCTAAAATTAGTTTTTAGATTGATCAACTAATTTGTTCTTGGCAATCCAAGGCATCATAGAACGTAACTGACCACCTACTTTTTCGATTGGGTGCATTGCGTTCAAACGACGACGTGCTGTCATTTCTGGATAGTTTGTACGGCCTTCCAAAATAAATTTCTTAGCATATTCACCGTTTTGGATGTTTTCTAACGCCTCTTTCATCGCCCAACGTGATTCATCATTAATTACTTTAGGACCAGTAACATATTCACCATATTCAGCGTTGTTTGAGATTGAGTAGTTCATGTTCGCGATACCGCCTTCATACATCAAGTCTACAATCAATTTCAATTCGTGTAAGCATTCGAAGTATGCCATTTCTGGGGCGTAACCAGCTTCAACTAAAGTTTCAAAGCCAGCTTTAACCAACTCAACAGCGCCACCGCATAATACAGCTTGTTCGCCGAACAAGTCAGTTTCTGTTTCTTCGCGGAAATCAGTTTCAATAACGCCACCCTTAGTGCCGCCATTAGCTGCGGCATATGACAATGCGATGTCTTTTGCTTTGCCTGATGCATTTTGGTAAACAGCAATCAAAGAAGGAACACCACCGCCTTTGAGGTATTCAGATCGAACTGTATGGCCTGGGCCTTTTGGAGCAATCATAATAACGTCCATGTCTTGGCGTGGCACGATCTGGTTGTAGTGAATGTTGAATCCGTGTGCGAAAGCTAATGCAGCACCTTTCTTTAAGTTTGGTGCAACCTCAGCTTCGTAGATTGATGCCATGTTTTCATCTGGCAACAAAATCATCACAACGTCAGCAGCTTTTACTGCATCAGCAATTTCAGCAACGTTATGACCGGCGGCTTGTGCTTTTGCCCATGAGCTACCAGCTTTACGGATACCTACGGTGACGTTAACGCCAGAGTCTTTTAAATTTTGTGCATGTGCATGACCTTGTGAGCCGTAACCAACGATTGTTACTTTAAGGTTCTTGATGATTGATAGATCAGCATCTTTGTCGTAATAAACTTTCATTTCTTTGCCTTTCGGTGCTTTGTACTTAGGTGATATTAAATATTTAAACTTTTAAAATTCTGTCGCCACGGCCAATGCCTGAAGCGCCAGTCCGTACCGTTTCCAGAATAACGGTTTTATCCAGTGCTTCTAAAAAGGCATCTAATTTTGAGCCAGAACCTGTGAGTTCTATGGTGTAACTGCCATCTGCTACGTCAATAATACGGCCACGAAAAATGTCACTGATACGCTTCATTTCTTCGCGCAATGCGCCGGTGGCTTTGACCTTGACTAGCATAAGCTCGCGTTCGATATAGCGGCCATCATTAAGGTCTAGGACCTTTACAACATCGACCAGCTTGTTGAGCTGTTTGATGATTTGCTCGATTACCTCATCCGATCCGGACGTGACAATCGTCATACGTGACAACGTAGCGTCTTCAGTTGGCGCTACTGTCAGCGATTCAATATTGTAGCCACGGGCTGAAAATAAACCGGCAACTCGAGAAAGTGCACCAGCTTCATTTTCCATCAGCAGGGAAATAATATGTTTCATTTTAGCCTTCCATTTCGTCGGCTGCGTCATTTGCATTAGGGTCTGAACCTAAAATCATTTCAGACAAGCCTTTTCCGTTTGGCACCATTGGGAATACGTTTTCTTTCTGATCTGTCATGAAGTTCATGAACACAAACTTGTCTTTCATGGCGAATGCATCTTGCAATGCACCTTCAACATCAGTTGGTTTTTCAATGTTCATACCAACATGACCATAAGATTCAGCAAGCTTTACAAAGTCAGGTAAACTATCCATGTAAGACTCTGAGTAACGGTTCTCGTAGAAGAACTCTTGCCATTGACGAACCATGCCCAAGTAACGGTTGTTGAGCAAAATCACTTTAATCGGTAAGTGGAATTGTTTACAAGTTGAAAGCTCTTGAATATTCATTTGAATACTGCCTTCACCTGTTACGCAAGCAACTTGTGCGTTTGGATAGGCTAACTGACAACCCATTGCATATGGCAATCCCACACCCATTGTGCCTAGGCCTCCAGAATTAATCCAACGGCGAGGTTTGTCGAATTTGTAGTATTGTGCTGCCCACATTTGGTGCTGGCCAACGTCAGATGTTATAAAAGCGTCGCCTTTAGTGACTTCCCAAAGTTTCTCAATCACATATTGTGGTTTGATAATGGAACTGCTTGAGCCATCATAACTTGCTGATTTCTTAGCGCGCCAATCATTAATTGTTGCCCACCAAGTTTTCAGTGCAGAAGCATCGGGCTTCTTGGTTTCGGCTGCTAAAAGTTCATTCATCTCCCCAAGTACTGATTGCACGTGTCCAACGATAGGGACATCAACTTTAACGCGCTTAGAGATGGATGAAGGGTCAACATCGATATGAATAATCGTGCGCGGAACACTCAAGAAATGATCAGGATTGCCAATTACGCGGTCATCAAATCGTGCGCCAACAGCTAGCAATACATCACAGTCTTGCATTGCATTGTTAGCTTCAAATGTACCGTGCATACCAAGCATGCCTACATATTGATTGTCTGTCGCTGGGTACCCACCTAAACCCATTAAGGTATTGGTTACTGGATAATCAAGCGTTCTAGCTAGTTTAACTAATTCGTTTGAGGCATCACCTAATACTAAGCCTCCACCTGTATATATCATCGGGCGTTTAGCTTCAAGCAAGATTTTGACTGCTTTCTTGATTTGTCCTGAATGACCTTTTGTAACAGGTGTGTAAGAGCGCATTTCAACACTCTTAGGGTAATCAAAATCGGCGAAATCAGCAGTGATGTCTTTTGGGATGTCGACAACAACAGGGCCTGGACGACCACTGGCTGCAATGTAGAATGCTTTTTTAAGTGTGCTTGCAATATCACGTACATCTTTAATCAAGAAGTTATGTTTAACGCATGGGCGAGTTACGCCAACCATATCGACTTCTTGAAACGCATCCATGCCAATCGCTGCAGTTGGTACTTGACCGCTAATTACAACCATCGGAATTGAATCCATGTAAGCTGTTGCAATCCCTGTAACTGCATTGGTGGCACCAGGGCCAGAGGTTACAAGTGCTACACCAACCTCTCCTGTCGCGCGTGAAAAAGCATCTGCAGCATGAACTGCTGCTTGTTCATGGCGAACGAGGATATGTTTAAAGTATTTTTGCTTAAATAAGGCGTCGTAAATGTGTAGCACAGCGCCGCCCGGATAGCCGAAAACGAACTTGACGTTCTCTTCGTGCAAACATCGCATGATTATTTCCGCACCAGAAATCTGGCCTATTTTTTGCTGATTGCTATCGTCCATAAACTTACTTGTTTTTGCTAATAATCGGTTAACCTTGAACAGTAAACGTTTACAGCCTTTTGGTCAAGGTCGGAGGCTTAGAATGTTGAGTTTTACAATGCAAAATAAACCCTTAAACACATTGGTTTATTGTATTTTTGGTGGTGGTTGTAATTAAATGTTTAAAAGGCGCATCGAAAGGTCGATGGCGCGTATGTTTTTTGTGAGACTGCCAATGGAAATTCTATCTACGCCAGTCAAAGCAACCTCTCTTACATTGGAAAGATCAATTCCGCCAGAAGCTTCAAGAATGGCGCGATTGCCATTCAGTGCTACTGCCTCTTTTAGCAATTTTATGTCAAAGTTATCTAGCAGAATTAATCTGGCACCTTTATTTAAAGCGATTTCTAATTCCTCTAAAGTTTCTACTTCAATTTGAATGGTTAAATCATTACTGTGTTGAGTAGCAATTTTATTGGCTTCTGCAATAGCTGCATCAATACTTCCTGCCGCGGCAATATGATTTTCCTTGATGAGAATGCCGTCATAAAGCCCGTTTCGCTGATTCAATCCACCCCCAACGCTGACTGCGTATTTTTGAGCGCAACGAAGACCAGGAATTGTTTTACGTGTATCTAAAATGCGAGCCCGAGTGCCATTGATAGCTTCAACATATTGTTTGGTTGCCGAAGCAGTGGCAGACAAGGTTTGCAAAAAGTTTAATGCGCAACGCTCAGCGCTTAGCATCTCACGTGCATTACCTTTTAGGATGCAAAGGGTTTGATTGCCTCTTACGGATTCCCCTTCTTTTACTTGCCATGTGATGTTAACGCTCGGGGCGATTTGTTTAAAACACTCTTCCACCCAAGGTATACCACATATAACAGCATTCTCTCGAGAAATAATGCTTGCTTGGGCAATTCGACCAGACGGGATAAGTTGCGCAGTAAGGTCCTTTGAATCTTTGCCAGCCCCGTTCAAGTCTTCAATGATGGCTGCAAGGACATTAGCTTTGATAGTTTCAGCCAATCCCATAGATACTTGCTTAATGATAAAATTGTTCATAAATTCAATTATAATGGCAATCCGCTTGAGATGTCTCGATAGCGCTTTTTGAAAAGCAAAATAGATTAATCATGAAACTTCTATACTCCCTTACTAGCCCTTATGCACGAAAAGTACGAATTGTTGCGGCTGAAAAACGTATTACAATTGATTTGGAGCAGGTAGTATTGGCCGATTCAGACTGTCCAGTGCCTGATCACAACCCATTAGGAAAGATCCCTGTCTTAATTATGGATGATGGTGAGAGTTTGTATGATTCCAGCGTAATTGTGGATTATTTAGATCAGCGAACGCCTGTTTCGCATTTGATTCCGCAGGACACTAAATCGAAGTTCCAAGTAAAGCGTTGGGAGTCTTTGGCTGATGGAGTTTGTGATGCGGGGGTTGCGGTGATGATAGAGCAACGTCGCCCAGTAAATTTACAAGATCCAAATTGGATTAACAAACAGTGGACAAAGGTTGAACGAGGGTTGCAGGCCCTAAACGACGATTTAGATCGAAATAAATTCTGCGTGGCAGACACTTTTACTTTGGCTGACATCGCTGTAGTTTGTGTCTTGGGTTATTTGGATTTACGCTTTGGCGACAAGCTTAATTTAGACAGTTGCTATCCTAATTTGTCAAGACTTAATAAGTCTCTTGCATTACGACCATCCGTTGCTCAAACCGCGCCGCCAAAAGCTTAAATTGCCCCAGTAATTATACCGCCGCCTAAGCAGACGTTACTTTCGTATACAACGGCTGACTGGCCTGGCGTAATGGCCCATTGTTTTTGCCCAAACTTAATTTCAACAAAGTCATCACTTAGGCGTTCAATTTCACAAGGTGAATCTGGCTGACGGTAGCGTGTTTTTGCAGCGTATACCCAATTTGTTTTTGGTGCCTCTCCACTAATCCAATGCACTTGTTCGGCTTGTAAGCCATCATTAAGAAGGAGTGGATTTTCGTGACCTTGTACCACAATCAATATATTGCTCTTTGTGTCTTTCTGGGCAACAAACCAAGGTTCGCCATTGCTTTCTCGTGAACCGCCGATTTTTAAGCCTTGGCGCTGCCCCAACGTGTAATACATTAAGCCATCATGTCTACCTACGATCTTTCCTTCGGGTGTTGTTATATCTCCCGGTTCGCGAGGTAAATAACGACTTAAAAACTCTTGGAAGGGTCGCTCGCCAATAAAACAAATCCCAGTAGAGTCTTTCTTTTCACTAGTCGCGAGACCCGCTTGGCGTGCAATTTCGCGCACTTCACGTTTCAGTAAATGACCAAGGGGAAATAAAGTTTTTGAAAGTTGTGCTTGGTTAAGGCGATGTAAAAAATAGCTTTGGTCTTTGCTACCATCTTCAGCTTTGAGTAATTGATATTTACCAGCCTCAAATGGATTTTCGCGCACTTGTGCATAATGACCTGTGGCGATTAAGTCTGCGCCCAAGTTCATTGCATGATCTAGAAATGCTTTGAATTTGATTTCAGCATTGCATAATATATCTGGGTTAGGTGTTCGGCCAGCTTGGTATTCATCTAAAAAGTTTTGGAACACACGCTCTTTGTATTCTTTGCTAAAGTTTACCGCTTCAATTTCAATGCCAATTTTATCCGCGACCGAAACTGCATCAATCAAATCTTGCTTAGATGAGCAGTATTCGTCGTTGTCATCGTCCTCCCAGTTTTTCATAAACAGACCAACCACGTCATAGCCTTGTTGTTTGAGCAACAAGGCTGTGACTGAAGAATCTACCCCGCCTGAAAGACCAACGACAACTCTTTTATTTTTCATAAATTCTTTTGTTATATTTAGTGGCTATTTTTTATAAATGATTTAATACAGCCAGAGGGAAACGCTGTCCAGCCAAATAATCTTCAATACATTTTAATACTTGTGGACTGCGATGGATGGCTTGATTTGCACGCAACTCATCAGGTGACATCCATACGGCTCGAATGATGCCATCATCCAAAGAGCGCTGAGGATGATGCGCCTCTAGCTTACCAGTAAAAGCAAAGCGTAAATAAGTAATGTCTTTAGCTGGTCGTTGCCAATGGTAGATTCCCAATAATTCTGTTGGGATAAAGTCATATGCCGTTTCTTCTAAGGTCTCACGTGACACACCTTGAAGAATCGTTTCACCTTCTTCTAAATGACCAGCTGGCTGATTAATTCGAATGCCTTCAGCCGTATTTTCTTCCACCATTAAAAATCGGCCGCCTTGTTCTATGATGGCAGCTACAGTGGTGTTGGGTTTCCATATCATACAAATACACTTTAACGCTTAAACAGACATTTTACCGCTAGCAGGCAGAGTAAACCAGCTAGGCTTTAATTTATGATAGATTTTTTAATTGTTTATCTTTGTTACTTGGCTTGGCTTCAGTTAGTATTGTTTTCGACAGGTAAAATGAAAATGTTAATAAAATGCAGGTATACGCGCATCGTAATATGATTTATTTGGCATCTCGCTCACCAAGGCGTGCTGAGCTACTTCAACAAATAGGCATTGAGTTTATTATCTTGCCTTCAGATATTGATGAAACTCCTTTATTAAATGAACAATCTGATACATATGTGTTGCGCCTTGCCGTTGAAAAAGCAAAGTTTTGTTATGAGACGCTAATTTGCCAATCAGCTACTATTCTTCCAGTCTTGGCAGCGGATACTTCGGTGAGCATTGATGGAAAAATAATTGGCAAGCCACAAGATGATGATGATGCTTTTCAAATACTATCAAGCATGTCAGGCCGTTTGCATGAAGTGCATACTGGAATTGCGCTAGCAACACAAGAGGGTGTGCAAGTTGCGATTTCCTCTACTAAAGTAGAGATGGCAACACTGACTGATGAAATGATTTTGGCTTATATCGCTACGGGTGAGTCGCGAGACAAAGCAGGCGCTTATGGTATACAAGGATTAGGGGGTGCGCTGATTAAGTGCATAGTAGGGAGCTATTCTGGTGTAATGGGATTGCCCATCTATGAAACCACACAGTTGCTCCGCAAAGTAGGAATTCGCATTTTATAATGCAAAAAACAAAAATTGTATAAGTGAGCAAAAATGAGTGAAGAAATTTTGATTAATGTAACCCCTCAAGAGACGCGGGTAGCGATTGTTGAGCAGGGTATCGTTCAAGAATTGCACATTGAGCGAAGTAGCTCATTGGGATTAGTTGGCAATATCTATCGTGGCTCTGTATGTAGAGTGTTGCCAGGTATGCAGTCTGCTTTTGTAGAGATTGGTTTACAACGTGCTGCCTTTTTACATGTGGCTGATGTTTTAGAATGCACCAGTGCAAATCAAGAAAAAACGATTCAAGAAGTATTGCACGAAGGTCAACCGTTGATGGTTCAGGTGGTTAAGGAGCCTATAGGCACTAAAGGCGCGCGTCTTACCACGCAAATTAGTATTGCAGGTCGTTTCCTTGTTTATCTTCCTCAGCAAGATCATATTGGTGTGTCTCAACGAATTGAAGATGAAGCTGAACGTGAAATATTGCGAGATCGTTTGATTGGCCTTTTGCCCGAAAAACATGCAGGCGGTTATATTATCCGTACGATGTCTGAAACAGCTACTGATGATGAGTTGCGGGCAGACATTGCCTATTTGGATAAGGTCTGGAGCAATATTCAAGCTGCAAGCTATGCGGCTTCCGAACGTTCTCTAGTTTTTCAAGATTTGAATTTACCGATGCGAATATTGCGTGATGTAGTGAATGAAAAAACGGATCGTATTGTGGTGGACTCCCGAGAGACTTTTCAAAAGCTTTCAGAGTTTGCTGAGCTCTATGCTGCACGTGCGGTTAAGCGCCTTGAGCATTATCAAGGTGAGCGGCCTTTGTTTGATATGTACAACGTAGAGGTTGAGATCGAAAAAGCGATGTCGCGCAAAGTCGACTTGAAATCAGGAGGCTATTTGATATTCGATCAAACAGAAGCCTTAACTACAGTAGATGTGAACACTGGTGGTTTTGTGAGTGGTAAAAGTTTATCTGACACTATTTTTAAGACTAATTTAGAAGCTTCACAATGTATCGCTCGCCAATTAAGGCTGCGTAATTTAGGTGGAATTATCATTATCGATTTCATAGATATGGATGAAGACGATCATCGTTCTGCTGTGCTTGAAGAACTGAATCGTGCGGTTGAAAAAGACCGTGCACGAATTGGAGTGAATGGTTTTTCAACGCTTGGCTTAGTTGAGATGACGCGTAAGCGTACACGCGAAAGTTTGGCGCATATTCTTTGTGAGCCATGCCCAAGTTGCCGTGGGCGAGGTGAGTTGAAAACTGCGCAAACCGTTTGTTATGAAATTTTACGTGAATTATTGCGTCACGCAAGACAGTTTAGCGCTCGTGAATTTCGAGTGCTGGCATCACAAAAAGTTATTGGTTTGCTAATGGATGAAGAGTCACAAAGCTTGGCTAACTTATCAGACTTTATTGGTAAACCAGTGTCATTACAGGTAGAGAATCAATACTCACAAGAAGCGTTTGATATTGTATTGATGTAAGTATTAAAACGCTTAGAATAGCTTGATAGCATGTACTTCTAGTGGTGAAAAAACTGAGATTTGAATGAGTTGAGCTAGTATAACAGCTACCAAAGGTGACAAATCCAATCCGTTAAGAGATGGTATCAACTGGCGGATTGGGTTTAGGATTGGTCTTGTTAATGCATCTAGTGCTGGAGCAATAGGCGTGTATGGATTCACCCAGCTAAGCACGGCTTGTGCAACTATCGCATATAGAAATAAATCCATGCTCAAATTTGCCAAGTGAATGGCTGATAATCCGATTAATCCGAGCCAAACTGAATCTCCATTTAGTAAAAATGTAACTCCATTCAGCCAGTGCAATAGTGACTGTAAAAGTAGCTCGGTCAGAAAAGCGAGCAAAAGTGTGGATGTGTCTAGTTTAAAAAAGCTAGGTACGAATCGCCTTGCAGGAATAACTGCAAAATTGGTTATTGTAATCACTGCGTGTGAGAGTGGATTGCGAAAGGGCGCATTGGTTGCTTGTAAATAAAACCTCAGTAAAAAGGCGATAGTCATCAGCCCAAGAAGCGTATTCAACAAAAATATGAATGCGGTTGTCAGCACGATTAATCCTTACCCAAGATATTGCCAAGTTCTTCTGATCGAGCAGCAGCGGCTCGAACTGCTTTGATAATAGATGATTTAACAGTCGAGCTTTCCATGCTCAAAATCGCTTGTTCAGTGGTCCCGCCTTTAGAAGTGACCTGGCTTCGCAAAGTCGCTGGTGATTCATGACTTTGCTCGGCTAATTTGCTAGCTCCGATAAACGTTTGGAGGCTAAGTGCTTTTGCTTGTGTTTCATTTAAACCCAACTCCAAAGCGGCTTGTTGCATGGCTTCAATAAAGTAAAAGACATAAGCTGGACCGCTACCAGAAATCGCTGTCACTGCATCCATTTTAGCTTCTTCATCTAACCATAAAGTCTGGCCAACTGCTTTTAAGATAGTTTCTGCTTGGACGTGCTGCGCTTTCGTCACTTCTGGCATCGCATAAAGTGCAGAAACCCCTAACTGAATCTGTGCTGGCGTATTTGGCATGACACGAACAATAGCTGAATACCCCCCAAGCCAGCGGGCAATATCATTAGCACGAATGCCTGCTGCAATAGAAATAAGTAGTTGCTTTTGTAATAAGCTGCCCAAAAAAATGGATAAGTCTCGAAGTTGCTGTGGTTTAACTGCCAGTATTACGATATCTGCTATTGCTACACTAGGAAGTTGCTCTGTTACTGAAACGCCAAAGTCCGTATGGAGGTGCGCGCGCTTTTCTGCGTCTGGCTCAATGACATTAATATCGCTCATGACGTAACCATTAGTTTGCAGACCATTTAAAAGGGCACGTGCCATGTTGCCGCCACCAATAAAACAGATTTTTCCTATGGTGTGTTTATTCATTTTTTCTTTCAGATTTTGTATGAAACTGCGTTATTTAGTTTGGATCTTTAACTGTAAATTTTGCTTGGCGGGATCCAAAAATAGCTGAGCCAATTCTTACTATGGTTGCGCCTTCTTCGATAGCAATTTGGTAGTCATTAGACATGCCCATCGAGAGCGTATCAAGCGCAACCCCGTGTTTTCTTACCTCATTGAGTAAACTACGCATTTGTTTAAACTGTTGGCGTTGCAAAGACACATCATCTGTGGGTTCTGGGATGGTCATTAGGCCACGCAAAGTTAGATTGGGTAATGCGCTGATTGGTTTAATTAATTCTAAAAGTTCATTAGGCATTACGCCGCTTTTTGATGCCTCTCTGCTAATGTTCACTTGTAAACAAATTTGCAACGGTGGTAAATAAGTTGGTCTTGCATCATTTAGACGTTGGGCAATTTTAAGTCTATCCACGCCATGAACCCAACTAAACTGTTGAGCGATTGACTGAGTTTTATTACTTTGTATTGGCCCAATAAAATGCCATTCTATATCTAAGTCCGTAAGTTTAGTTTGTTTATTCAAAGCTTCTTGCAGATAATTCTCACCAAATTTTTTTTGTCCTGATTGGTATGCTTGGCGCAACATTTCTGCAGGCTGTGCTTTACTCACAGCAAGCAGTGTTACCTCTCCATTTTGATTGACGATATTTTGATGGTTGCGTTTGGAAACAGCCTTTTTAATATTTGATTGCAAGACTTCTAATGAGTGTTTTATTTTTGTCATCTTCAGATTAATTGGTATTTTTATAAAGATCTTATCTTAATTTTTAACGTGCTTTGCGTTAGATGATTATATAGAACCACGGTTTTGCAAAGTGGGTAAAGTAACAAAATATAAGTGAAATTACTTGCCTCTATTTTTCTATTTATGGGAGTATTACGCATTATGGTTCGTTTGGCTTTTCAATGGGGCATCGATTCAATCGGATAATCGATAATACAGGGATGTACATGTTTTTTAGAAGTCCTCATCTTAAAATTATGGCACCACTTTTCTATGCAACGGCTTTGTTGTCCTTAATGCTTGTTGGTTGTGGTTCTGTACCCCATCCTGATCTTAATGTAAATGTTCCTTCTGTATGGCGCAATGCTGCAGTATCAACTTCTTCCTCTGCTTTTAATCAGTCTTGGTGGAGTGCTTTAAAAGACCCTTTGCTTGATGACGCTGTTAAATTAGCCCTCAAAAATAATCTAACTGTCGCTCAGTCCTATGAAAATTTAAATGCTGAGCGTTCTTTAGAGAAGGCAACGATTGCTTCGCATAAGCCAAGATTCAGTTCATATTTAGGCCCTAATAGTTCGGTTGCATTTTCAAATTATCGACAATCAACCGCTTATTTAATAGGGTTTGACTTTAGTTGGGAATCTCCTTACACCTCAAAAAAGGAAGGTGAGCAGCAAATTGCCAAAGCTAATGTTGATATGGCTTTTGCTGGAATGGTCGGTGCACGCGCTAGTTTAGTTGCAGAGGTTGTTCGTGTGTATGGTTTGCTGAGGTCTGCCGATCAGAAAGTACAATCACTCAAAAAAATAGTTGCCTATCAACAGGGCATTAATGAGATGTTTGAAAGATCAGTGGATGTTGGAGCAGCATCAATACAAGACTTGAACGAAGCACATAGTAAGTTGATTGAAGCTCAGTCAGCACTTTTAGAAATGAACGCAATTCGTGAATCTGCTCTTCAGCGTTTAGATGTGCTATGTGGCTTAGATTCACCTTTGCCTGAATGGTTGAATTTTAATGAAAACTTATGGCGAATTGAGAGAGCAAAAATCCCCCCATTTGCAGTGCCTGTGGATGTTATTATGCAACGGCCTGATATTCAAGCAGCCGCATCAAATGTTCTTCATGCCGCTGGTGCGGTTGGAGTCGCAGATGCTGAGCTTTATCCAAAGTTGGGTTTGGAAGGGGCGCTTTTTTATTCTGGTACGATCGTAAAAAATGGATCAACAACACAAAGTGGTGTGCTTGATTTCATTGCACCATCTTTACGATTCCCAATTTTGGATTGGGGGATGGCACGTGAGCAGAAGAATGCAAGTGAAGCGGAGTTGCGCCGAAGTATTTTGAGTTATCGCGATACTGTGTTGGAGGCGATTGCTGAAACCGAAATGACTGTTGCTAATTTTAATGCGATGGATGAGCGGATGGATGGCATAGCCCAAGAGGCGGTTTTTCTAGATGAGTCAGCCAAGCGAAATGTACTAGCTTTGAGTGCAGGATTTTTAAGTCCATTAGATGCTTTTCGTGAGCAAGCCAAATTGCAAGAGCGTAAAATGTCAATCGCAGATCAGCAGTCAGCATGGTTATCTGCCTTTGCAGCGGCAAACAAAGCTCAAACCAACATGACTTTAGAAAAAACGCGTATGGCTGAAAAGCCTTCGGTTTCAACGAAATAATATTTAAGTAAAAATTGCTTGAGGTAGATAGCTTCATGAAGAGATACACCATACAAAGATTAGCCGGCGTTGCCATGGTGATTGCGTTTTTTGCAGTTATTTTGTTTGCAGTGATTAAGCACACCTTACATACTGCGAATGCGGTTGAGCAAAAAAATGGACAAGCAATTACTGTAACTGCAGTAGTTGCGCGTGAGGGTAACGTTCAAAGAAGACTGACGTTTTCTGGTCCTGTGGTGGGTCGTGATGAAGTGCCTATTTATAGTGACTTAGCACAAGGCCGTATCGATAGGGTTTTGGTGGAAGCAGGCCAACATGTTAAAACAGGCACAGTGCTTGCCACGATTGATGGTTCAGCATTGCGTATTCAAAAAGCACAACAGCAAGCCAACCAACAAAAGGCAAGTGTTGCAATTAAGCAGCAAGAAAATGCGTTGGAAGAGGCGCAAGCACAATACTTACAAGCACAAACTGATAGAAAGCGTGGCGATATAGTCGCTGAGACTGGCTTAATTTCAAGAGAAGTGCAAGAGCAGCGCGCAATTGCAGAGCAATTAGCAAAAACTCGTGTGCAGTCAATGAGGAATAGTTTAAGCATGGCACAGGCAGATTTTAATCTAGCAAGTGCGCAAGTTGCAGAGTCTGATTTACGCTTGAACCAAGCAGCAATTCGCTCACCAGTTTCTGGAGTGGTGATTGAACGCAAAGCAAGGACTGGCATGTCGATCGCCCAAAATGCAGAACCGTTGTTCAATATCCTGCGGGATGATGATGTTGAAGTTGAGTTGGAAGTTTCAGCAGATGACGCAACACGGTTAAAATTGGGTATGCCAGCCATTATTCAGTTAGTTGGGGATATGTCTTCTGCTAAGGCGCCTCAAGCGAGTAATGTGGATGACGTCCTAAATCGTGTTGAAGCTTGGACAAAAGCATGGAAGAATAAAAACGTGAATAGCTATTTGAGTTTTTATGCTGACAAGTTTATACCTGAGCAAAAAATCAGTCTGTCAGAATGGAAAGCACAACGTCAAAAACGTTTAAGCTCAAAAGATAAGCTAAATATTGAATTGAGCCAAATTAATGTACAAGTGAATGGTGATCAAGCTACAGAAGAGTTTGTCCAGCACTATATGGCGAATGGGAAAAGGGAAGATAGTAATAAGCGTTTAACTTTGGGGCTGATAAATGGTGAATGGATGATTTTGCGGGAGCAAAATATTGCTCATTTGGATCTTTTGCAAGCGGAACGCAGTTCATCATCAATTCGTGAAAGCACTCCCAACATTTATAACGGCAGAATTAGCCGTGCCGCAACAGAGATTAACCGTCAAAACCAAATTGCAAAGGTGGGTGTCCGTTTCGATCAAACACCCAATTTAATTCTTGGTCAGTTTGCACGTGTGATTGTTAATACTATCTCAAGAAACGGTATTTATTTGCCTGATACCGCTGTGCGTTTTGAAGGATCATCGGCGTATGTTTTTACAACAAAACAAGGCTTAGCTAAACGTCAGGCTGTGACAGTCGGTCAGCATATCGGTAATAAACTAGAAATTCTTGATGGCGTTTCAGTAGGTATGTTGGTCATTGATACCGCTGCATCATTTTTGCGTGATGGCGAGTATGTCAAAATAATAACAAGGTCAGAAAATTAATGGCTTTGAGAATTTCTTCATGGGCAATTAAACGCCCACTGATTCCACTAGTGATTTTTTTTGGCTTAGTGGTGACCGGGTTGATGTCTTTTTCACGCTTGCCAATAAATGGTATGCCGAATGTGAATATTCCAGTAGTCAATGTCTCGGTATTTTTACCGGGCGCTTCGCCTACAGAAATAGAATCTCAAATTACGCTGCGTGTTGAAACAGCCTTGGCGGGCATAGGCAATATAAAACATATTACCTCCAGCGTTACCGATGGCGTATCTAACACTAAGATAGAGTTTCAACTCGGGACTGATATCAATCAAGTTCTCTCAAAAGTGCGCGATCAAATGATAGGCATTAAGCCGTTGTTGCCGCGAGGCGCTGAAGAGCCAATGATACAAAGCATTGATGCTGATGTTGTTCCGATTCTTACCTATACAGTGCAAGCTCCGGAGCGTTCAATAGAGCAAACTACTTCCTTGGTTGATACCCAAATTAGCCGCGCCTTGTTAGCTATTAAGGGGGTCGCCAAAGTACAGCGTCAAGGTGGCGTTGGACGTGAAATTCGTATCGCTTTAGACCCTGTAAAGCTACAAAGTTATGGTGCCACAGCGGCCGAGATTAATGATCAACTACTCGCTTCAGTTCAAAACTTACCAGCAGGACGTATTGATAGCGCAGGTCAAGAAACGCTCATTCGTACCTTAGGTGCTCCAACTGATATTGTTGGTTTGCAGAATATGAATATTGCTTTGCCAGGTCAACGTTTTGTACGTTTAGCTGATTTGGGTGATGTTATTGATACCACCTCAGCACAACGCCAAATTGCTCGATTAGATGGCCGACCTGTCGTGGGGTTTGCTGTCTATCGTTCTAAAACAGCTAGTGAAGTTAGTGTTGAAAAAGAAGTACAAGCTACACTTAAAAAAATTCAAATTAGTCAGCCGGATTTGAATTTTACGCAAGCTCAAACTTTGGTCAAATTTACGCATGATACTTACAACGCTGCACTATGGTCATTTATAGAGGGTGCATTGCTTGCTGCTGCTGTAGTGTTCATGTTTTTTCGCAATTGGCGCGCCACTTGGATTACCGCACTTGGGATCCCGCTTTCAGTGATCCCAACTTTCCTCATTATGCACTGGCTAGGTTTCTCGCTAAACATGGTCAGCTTATTAGCTTTGTCACTTGTTTCTGGTGTTTTGGTGGATGATGCTATCGTTGAGATTGAAAACATCATGCGTCATTTACGTATGGGTAAATCAGCTTACCGAGCCGCGATGGATGCCGCAGATGAAATTGGCCTTGCGGTTGTGGCAACAACGGTTGTTATTGTGGCAGTCTTTGTGCCAGTGAGCTTTATGGGTGGCGTAGTTGGACAATACTTTATTCAGTTCGGCCTTACTGTTGCGATAGCGACCATTTTTTCACTATTCGTTGCACGTTTTATTACTCCTTTGTTGGCAGCTTATTTCCTTAAGCCTTTTGATGAAAGTTATTCGCCTTCATTTTGGATGGAAACTTATCGAGGATTCTTAGAACATGCTTTGGCTAAGCCAAAAACTTCGATAGTAGTTGCTATCGGGATTATGGCAGTAACGGTTATGATAGCATCAAGACTGCCAACAGACTTCATGCCATTTGAAGACAAGGCGCAATCAACCTTTCAAGTCGAAATGCCCGCTGGTTCGCCTATTGAAGAAACAGACCATGTGTTGGGTTTGATGACTGAAATTTTACGTAAGAAACCAGAGGTAAAATCAGTTTATACCTTAGCTGGTGGTGCTGATATAGATACCAATGTGGATGGTGAAGTACGTCGTGCTTTAGTCTTGGTTAGTCTTAAGCCTAAGTCTGAACGTAGGGTTGATATTAAAAGCTTCGAGCAAACTATTCTTGAGGATTTTGTGAGTATTCCAAATACACGAATTTCAGTGCTTAATGAAAACGGAAGTAAGGCGCTTACATTCTCGCTTGCAAGTAGTAAGCCGGATGATTTAGCGCAAGCATCAAGTTTGTTAGAAACACAAATGCGCGGATTGTCTATTTTAAAAGAGGTCTCTTCAACTATTCCGTTACCACACTCTGAGTATGTGATTACTCCAAGAACTGAAGATGCTGCACGCTTAGGGGTGACTACGGATATGATTGCTGAAACAGGGCGTGTAGCAACATTGGGTGATTTGAATTCAAACTTGGCTAGAATTACCTTAGATGAACGACAAGTTCCATTGAACGTTCAGCTCAATGCGAGTGCTAAAGAAAATGGTGAGATTATTGGTCATTTGTTAGTGCCCAATAACGAAGGCATGATGGTACCAATTTCTGCCGTTGCTGATGTTAATTTCAGTGCAGGACCCGCCAGCATATTGCGTTATGATAGACAACGCCAAATAACGCTAGAAGCCAACTTGAATCATGCGACACTGGGTGAGGGTTTGGATGCTATTGAGCATTTGCCGGCCTTAAAAAACCTCCCAAAAACCGTTAAGCGTTTTGATACAGGTGATGCTGAATTGCTGGATGAAATGTTTGATTCGTTCTTAATGGCGATGTTGTTTGGTGCTATTGTTGTGATGGGTGTGTTGATTCTTTTATTTCGTACCGTGCTTCAGCCTGTGACAATTATGGTGGCGCTTCCGCTTTCTATGTTTGGTGCATGTTTTGCATTATGGTTATTTGGTGAATCACTTTCCTTGCCATCAGTCATTGGAATCCTTATGCTTTCAGGCATCGTTGGTAAAAATGGCATTTTGTTGGTGGACTGTATTATCGAAACAATTGCGAATGGTAAATCTCGGCACCAGGCAATTTTGGAAGCTGCGCAACAGCGTGCAAAACCTATCGTAATGACATCCATGGCCATGATTGCAGGTATGGTGCCTTTAATGCTTGGGTTTGGTGCTGGTAACGCCTTTCGTGAGCCTATGGCAGTGGCGGTGATAGGCGGTTTATTTTCTTCTACTGTGCTAAGCTTACTGTTTGTCCCAGTAGTCTATGTGTTAGTTGACGACTTTGAAAATTTTATCAAGCCTAAGTTGAGCAGTTTCTTAACGCTAGAGTAATGTTGAAATGCACCATTAAAAAGTACATTTCTTAAGCGGTTTTTTATCTAAAGCTTTATTCATCCATGTACGATGTGCCCATTTACCAAGGTGTATTTTACTTTTCCTGGTAATTCCAAGCCTAAAAATGGCGTGTTTTTTCCTTGACTTAGTAGTGCTTTGGGCTCTATCTTCCAATATTCCTTAGGATCAAACACGCAAATATCTGCGTTGGAATTTAAGCTTAACTCGCCTGCGGCTATGCCTAAGATGTTGGCGGGCGCTTGGGTGATATGTTTGATTGCATCATTTAATCTAATCTTGTTATCTTGAGCCCATTTGAGTGTAAGTGGTAGTAGCAACTCTAAGCCGGTAGCACCAGCTTCTGCTTCAGCAAAAGGATAAAGCTTTGCATCATCGTCCACCGGAGTATGGTCTGAGCAAATTGCATCAATTGTGTTATCAGCTAAGCCGTTACTAAGTGCCGTTTTGTCTCGTTGACTGCGTGCAGGGGGTTTAAGGTGGGTATTAGCATCAAAATATCCAATGTCAACGTCAGTCAGGTGGAGATGGTTAGCGCTGACATCACATGTAACTTGCTGACCTGCTTTTTTTGCAGTACGAATCATTTCCACGCCTTCTGCTGTGGAAAGTCGGCACAGATGCACTTTAGCACCAGTTTCTTTCGCAATGCGCAAGATGCTAGCAATCGCTAAAGTTTCAGCTGCTGCAGGGATGCCTTTTAGCCCTAATCTTGCAGCAACTTCACCATCATGCGCAACACCATCTTTGGCTAAATAAGGCTCTTCTGGGCGAAGCCAGACGGTAAAGTCAAAAGTTGCTGCATATTGCATCGCTCGCCACAAGACTTGAGTGTCTTTAATTGCAACATCTGCTTGTGAAAATCCCACACAACCAGCTTCACTTAGTTCACACATCTCTGTAATTTCTTTGCCTGCCAATTGATGAGTGAGGGCGCCGAGCGGATAAACATGCGCTTGGTTGAGCTGTTTTGCCCTGTGTTTCAGCATTTCAACTAGTCCTGGTTCGTCGAGCACTGGTTCTGTATCTGGAGGACACGCAAGGCTAGTTACGCCGCCTGCCGCCGCCGCCTGCATTTCACTCTCTAAAGTGGCTTTGTGTTCAAACCCAGGCTCCCGTAATCTTGCGGACACATCTACTAAGCCTGGAATAATAACTAGATCTGTTGCATCAATGGTTTGGTTTGCAATAAATCCTTCAGGCGCTTTCCCTATCGCTATTATTTTCCCTGCTGCGATGAAAAGATCTTGTTTTGCATCTACACCATTCTTTGGGTCGATTAAGTGGCCATTTTTAATGTGAATTTTCATGATTAATTTCCCGCTAAAATGCTCATTACCGCCATACGCACCGCAATGCCATATGTGACTTGCGGCAAAATAACCGACTGTGGCCCATCTGCAACTGCGCTATCAATTTCGACGCCTCGGTTCATTGGCCCCGGGTGCATCACAATTGCATCGGGTTTTGCAAGCGTAAGTTTTTCTGCGGTGAGGCCGTAAGTTTTAAAATACTCTTGAGAGCTCGGAAGCATTGCACCTGCCATGCGTTCATTTTGTAGGCGTAACATCATCACCACATCCACATCCTTTAAGCCTTCGGTTATGTCGTGATAAACATGAACGCCTAGTTTCTCTACGTCTTCTGGAAGCAGCGTCTTAGGTGCGATTACACGTACTTCTGGCACACCTAATGTGGTGAGTGCGTGGATTTCGGATCTGGCCACGCGCGAGTGCAACACATCCCCAACAATCGCAACCCGTAAGTTGTGCATCTCAGGCTTATATTTTCGTATTGTAAAGACATCCAATAAGCCTTGTGTTGGGTGAGCATGGCGGCCATCGCCTGCATTGATAACACTTATATGAGGGGCTACGTGTTTGGCTATCATATGTGCCGCGCCAGATTGAGAGTGCCGAACCACAAACATATCAGCATGCATAGCAGTGAGGTTGTCGATTGTGTCGAGAATAGTTTCACCTTTTGATTGTGACGATGTGCTGACATTAAGCGTAATTACATCAGCTGAAAGCCGCTTGGCTGCAATTTCAAATGTCGTGCGTGTACGAGTGCTGTTTTCAAAGAATAAATTACAAACCGTTTTACCCCTAAGAAGGGGTACCTTTTTAACTTCTCGTTCTGCAACGCCTAAAAATGATTCTGCAGCATCTAAGATTTGATTTAATATTTTTTTGGGCAATCCCTCAATGGACAGAAGGTGTTTAAGTTTGCCATCATTGTTCAGCTGAGGATTTTGCATTAAGTGTTCTCTTCCAGCGAAAAGTAAAAAGTGCCATTTTCATGGCGGAGCAATTGTAAGTTTTGTGAGTCAGTAAGCTCAGTATCAAAAGCACTTATTTGAGGCGTGATTGGCAGCTCACGTCCGCCGCGGTTGACTAAGACTGCAAGCGTGATGCTTGCAGGGCGGCCATAATCAAAGAGTTCATTCATGGCTGCACGAATGGTGCGGCCTGTGTAAAAGACATCATCGATCAATACGATGTGTTTATCTTGAACATCAAAAGGAATATGCGACGGCTTAGTTTCGCTGTGTAACCCTCGCTCGTTAAAATCATCACGATAAAATGACACGTCTAGGATGCCGTGCGCTACATCTCCACCTATAGTAGGCAAGAGTCGCTCAACCAACCAAGCCCCACCACTATGTATGCCAACAATTGCGGTGTTTTCTTGGATGATTGACTTGATGCGCTTAGATAGAGTTTCAAGAAGTATTTCTGGGTTAGGTAGATTCATGATGATGTTTTTTGCTCACTTCATGGGTGATCATGTCAAAGTAGGATTGTAATATGACTTGCGCTGCAATTTGGTCTAACATCGGTTTTTGTTTGCGACCTTTTATGCCAATCTCACTTAGAGATTGACTGGCTGCTGCGGAGCTAAATCGCTCGTCTATCATAAGAATTGGCAGATTGAAACGACCATCTAAGCGGCGTGCAAACTTTTTGCAGATTTGGGTGAACTCATGATTTTCACCTTCAAGGCTAAGTGGCAAGCCAACCACTAAAGTACTAGGCTGCCATTCTTTTATGAGCTTGGCGATTAAATTAAACCGGTCTTCGTTGGATTCCGCATTGAGTGTGGTGAGTGGATGTGCAATGCCCATGATGTGTTCACCAGAGGCTACGCCAATACGTTTTAGACCGAAATCAAATGCTAGAACAGTTCCTGTAAAAGTGGGTTGTATGGTTTTGTCATTGTTGATAGCCTGTAAAGATTTAAGCATGACCGGCTACCTCGGATAAGTTTGCAAAGTCTAAGCCTAATAGACCCATTGCAGCATTTAGTTTATCTGCGTTAGGAATGTCAAAAATTATAGACTCTTTCGCCTCCACGGTAAGCCAGATATTTTTGCTGATTTCATTCTCTAATTGCCCTGGAGACCAACCCGCAAAGCCTAGGGCTACAAGTATTTTTTTGGGACCAGTGCCCTTAGCAACAGCTTCTAGAATGTCTTTTGAAGTGGTGAGTGCAGTATTGCCGTTAATGGAAATCGTACAATCCCAATCACCAACTGGTTGATGAAGCACAAAGCCTCGCTCGATTTGCAATGGGCCGCCAAATTGCGCTCTTTGCTGCGCAAATGGGAATTCTGAGACATCTAGATTAATTTGTTTGAAGAGGGTATCTAACTTCATCTCGATGGGGTAGTTGATAACTACTCCCATCGCACCTGAGTGATTGTGTTCGCAAATGTAGGTAACAGATTTTGCAAAATGTGGATTTGTCATTGCGGGCATTGCAATGAGAAAGTGTCCAGTAAGATTGACGTTTTCCACAACGCGGATTATATCTTTTCTATTAAATTAAGTCGACTCTAAGTATCCAGTAACTTCCAGTCCGAATCCTGCCATGCTTGGCATTTTTCGCGGTGTAGCCATGAGCTTCATTTTTCGTACACCAAGATCTAATAATATTTGTGAGCCTATGCCGTAGTTACGTAAGTCTTGTTTTAAACGAATTGGCTCATCTGCATTTATAATACGGTTCAGTAAATCCTCGCCTGTTTCGATACGATTAAGCATCACAATTACTCCGATTTCTGATGCGCTAATTGTTTTTATTGCATCTAACATATTCCATGAGTGGCTGTGACTACTTTTGTCCAGCAAATCAAATACAGATAGAGGTTCGTGAACGCGAACAAGGACTTCTTGATTTAAAGTGGGTGTGCCCTTCACCAAAGCCAAATGCGTTTCTTGCGCTATGCGGTCTGTATAGGCTATTAAGCGCATTTTCCCATAGGGAGTTTCAATGTTACGTTCTGTTTTGCGCTCAACCAAACATTCATTTTCACTGCGATAGTGAATAAGATCTGCAATCGTGCCGATTTTCAGTTGATGCACTTGCGCGAAATCAATCAAGTCAGGTAAGCGTGCCATGCTACCGTCATCTTTAAGGATTTCACATATAACAGACGCCGGCTCCAATCCTGCAAGTGAGGCTAGGTCACAGCCGGCTTCAGTATGCCCTGCGCGCACTAGTACCCCGCCGTTTTCTGCAGCAAGTGGGAATACATGACCTGGGCTTACGATGTCATTTGCTGTGGCTTGTTTGGCAACTGCAGCTTGAATAGTGCGGGCCCTGTCAGCAGCTGAAATGCCAGTCGTGACACCAGTTGCAGCTTCAATGGATATGGTGAAATTGGTATGCATGCTGGAGCCGTTTTTATCAACCATGGAAGTGAGGTTGAGTTGGCGACAGCGATCCTCAGTCAGTGTTAAGCAAATCAAACCTCGGCCATGTTTTGCCATAAAATTAATGTGTTCTGGAGATGCAAATTGCGCACCGAGAACGAGGTCACCTTCGTTTTCACGGTCTTCTTCATCTACGAGAATGACCATTTTGCCGTTGTGAATTTCACTAATAATTTCTTCAATAGGGCTTATTTTTAGGGCGCTCATGCTGGTTTGCTTTCCTTGTCCCATTGCGTCATACGTTCAACATACCGAGCAATGAGGTCGACTTCCAAATTTACGCGACTGCCAACACCTAATTGTTTGAGGGTTGTTTTTTCTAGCGTGTGAGGAATAAGGTTTATGGTAAAGGTGTCTTTGTCGATAGTGTTGACCGTTAAACTAACGCCATCAATTGCAATGGAGCCTTTGATAGCGATATAACAAGATAAATTATGCGGTGCACGAATGACTAATAACCAACATTCGCCTATGGAAACAAATTTAACAACTTGGCCAACCCCATCTACGTGTCCGCTTACGATGTGCCCGCCTAATCTATCAGACAGGCGTAATGCCTTTTCTAAATTAACTTCGCGCGGGGAATCTAAACCTACTGTGCAATTGAGTGTTTCTTTTGAAACATGTGCTTCAAAGTAATTGCTGTTATGAGAGACTGCGGTTAGACATATGCCATTAACAGCAATACTATCGCCAATTTTTACGTCTGACATGTCGAGCTCACCGATATCGATGCGCAGTTTGACATCATCACCCGAAGGGGTGACCGACTCTATTTTGCCTGTGGCTTGAATTATTCCTGTAAACATTCTGTAATTTTAGCAGAATCATAGCGTAACCCTGCTAAAATTCTCGAATTCTCATTATTGCTTTACTCTAATTTTTATGAGCCACCCGCAAAATCAATCTCAGCAAACGGAACTTCATATTGGCCTTTTTTGGTTAGTTTTGGTTTTGGTTTCGCTGTTTAGTCGATCCTATTTGCCGATTGATGAAACGCGGTATGTGACTGTTGCATGGAATATGTTTTTAAACCATGATTTTTTAGTACCTTACTTAAACGGTGAGACTTACAGTCACAAACCACCCCTTTTGTTTTGGCTGATGAATTTAGGTTGGGCGTTGTTTGGCGTAAACGATTGGTGGCCGAGACTTTTGCCATCTATTTTTGCATTAGGTGCAGTCTTAATGACGCAAAAAATTGCGGTGCGTTTATGGCCAAGTCGTCCGCAAACTGGCTATATATCATCGCTAATTTTGCTCGGTAGTGGAATGTGGGCTGTTTTCACAACAGCCACCATGTTTGATATGTTGGTTGCGTTCTTCACTATTTTGGGTGCTCTTGGGCTTCTAATTGCATGGCAAAGCGAGGCTAAGAAAGGCTGGATTTATGTTGCTATCGCTATCGCAGGCGGGCTTCTCGCAAAAGGTCCAACTATATTGCTACAGATTTTGCCTTTGGCTGTTCTGGCGCCATGGTGGATGAGTCATTCGTCTAACCAACTAAATTTACGTCGTTGGTATTTAAGTATTTTGATTGCCGCCTTTGTTGCTGTTTTGATTTTGCTGGCATGGGCAATTCCTGCTGGTATTTATGGGGGGGCAAAATATCAACATGATATTTTTTGGGGGCAAACGGCTGATCGAATGGTTAAGTCTTTCGCCCATCGACGTCCAATATATTGGTATTTGCCGATGTTGCCAGTCATGCTATTTCCTTGGTTATTTGCTCTGCCAGTTTGGCGTGCTTTGGCTAAATCTTTTATTGCGATAAATGAACAAGGTGTGCGCTTTTGCTTAGCTTGGTTTATTCCTGTATTTGTTGCTTTTAGTTTTATTAGTGGTAAACAGCCTCATTATTTGTTGCCAATTATTCCTGCTTTTGCTTTGCTGGTCGCTCGTGGATGGGATGAAATTACACTAATGACCTGGTTGGATAAAGTCTTACCTATGTTTTTTGGTGTTGCAATGGGATTTTTGTTGCTTGCACTACCTATTTATAATCAGCATCACTATTTGGCGCCTTGGGTTGCAAATGTTCCGATCTGGGCTGGTGCTATTCAGGTGTTGGGTAGTGTGATGCTGATGATTAGCATTGATAATCAAAAAAAACGCTATTTCCAACATCTAAGTTTGTTGGGCTTATTAACAATTTCTATGTTGTATATTGGAGTGATCCGCTCTGCTGGAGCAGCTTATGACATGACGAATATCAGTCATTACTTAAAAGGCCTGCAGGATAAAAATATACCATTGTCAAATATAGGCAAATATCATGGACAATTTAATTTCGTTGGCAGAATGCTCAGCTCGCCACAAGAGTTAAATGAAGCAGAGTTAGAGGGCTGGTTTGCTCAGCATCCGAATGGAAGGGTGGTGATGTATTTTGATAAAACACATCCGCTTGGCGATCTTGTACCCGAGTATCAGCAGCCCTATCGTGCTTTAATTGCAGGGGTGCTATCGCAGTCGCAATGGCAGGAATGGTCTAAACAATCGCATACTCCTTTGTCTGTTGAGGTTGATAACAATGATTAATGTATCAAAAGAGATAAAATAATTCCTATGTTTAATCTTTTTAAATCTATCAAGCAGTTATTACCATTCGAATTTTTTGTAGGTATGCGCTACACCCGCGCCAAAAGGCGCAATCACTTTATTTCCTTTATCTCCCTTACTAGTATGGTCGGCATTGGTCTTGGGGTAGCTGCGTTAATTGTTGTGCTTTCAGTAATGAATGGATTCCAAGAGGAGTTGCGATCTCGTATTTTAGGTGTTGCTTCGCATTTGCAAGTTACTGGGGCAAATAATGTGCTTTCTGATTGGCAATCGATCTCAACCAAAGTGCAGGCTGCTAAACATGTGACTGGCTCAGCGCCCTATATTGTCGGTCAGGGCATGATTTCTAATGGGCAAGCCGTTCAAGGTGCGATTGTGCGTGGCATCTTACCTGGCGATGAAGATAAGGTTTCTGATTTGGCTGAGCATATGCGCGGAGGAAGTTTGACCAATTTGAAAGCGGGAGAATTTGGTATGGTGCTTGGTGCGGAGCTTGCACAATCTTTAGGTGTGATTTTGGGTGATAAAGTAGTGCTTATGTCTCCTCAAGGTCAATTCACGCCCACAGGTGTGCTTCCAAGAATTAAGCAATTCACAGTTGTTGGCATATTTCAAATCGGCATGTATGAGTACGATGCAGGCTTGGCACTGATTAATATCGAGGATGCGGCTAAGCTATATCGGATGGGGGACAACGTTTCTGGTCTGCGTTTGAAATTAGATGATTTATTTTTAGCGCCAAAAATTTCGCATGATTTGGCAGCGGTGTTAAGTGATGAAACTCAATCCTTATTTTTGACAGATTGGACTCAAGAGCATGCTAATTTTTTTCGCGCGATTCAGATGGAAAAGCGTGTGATGTTTATTATCTTGGCGCTAATTGTAGCCGTAGCTGCATTTAATATTGTTTCTACTTTGGTAATGGCTGTGACCGATAAACGTGCTGATATTGCAATTATGCGAACCTTTGGTGCAAGCCCATCAAGTATCATGCTCATCTTTATTGTTCAAGGTGCATTAATTGGAGTTATTGGAACTGTGCTTGGTGCTTTTTTTGGGGTCTTGATTGCCCTCAACATTAGTTCAATTGTTCCGTTTATTGAGCACCTATTTCATGTACAGTTTTTAGCAAAGGATATTTATTATATTAGTGAATTGCCCTCTCATTTGTTGTGGGGGGATGTTATTACCATCGTTATTTTGTCGTTCTTTTTGAGTTTGATGGCGACACTTTATCCGAGTTGGAAAGCTTCCAAAATGAATCCTGCAGAGGCTTTACGCTATGACTAATCTAATCCTTCAATCGAAAGGCTTGCAAAAAACGTATGGTGGTCTTGAAGTTGCTGTGCTTAATGGCATTGATTTGGATGTGCATGTGGGTGAGCAAGTTGCAATTGTAGGCACTTCAGGATCAGGTAAAAGTACATTGTTGCATCTGCTTGGTGGCTTGGATGAGCCTAATGCTGGCGAGGTAAGCATTTTGGGTCTGCCACTTGCTGGTATGAGTGAATCAAATCGTGGCGAACTCCGTAATCAGTCTTTGGGGTTTGTTTATCAGTTTCATCATTTGTTGCCCGAATTTACTGCGCTAGAAAATGTTGCGATGCCTTTATTAATTCGTCGCATGGGGCATGATGAGGCAATGCTTCGTGCTACTGAAATTTTGAGAAAGGTTGGTTTGTCTCACCGGATGGAACATATGCCAGCAGAACTTTCTGGTGGGGAGCGTCAGCGTGCAGCAGTGGCTCGGGCTCTGGTGACCAATCCTAAATGTCTTTTGGCTGATGAGCCAACGGGTAATTTAGACAGGTATACAGCACATGCTATATTTGATTTGTTGTTGGAGATGAATCAAACCCAAGGGGTTGCGTTAATTGTGGTTACTCATGACTTAGAGTTGTCAGCAAAATTGCAGCGCCAATATAAGTTAGTAGATGGTAACTTATTGCGGATTTAGTCTATGAAAATGGTTGATTGTTCATTAAGCCTACTTGCTGAAAAACTACTGACAAGCTAAAGTAGCGTCACTTTAAGCGTGTTTAGTTAACTTTTTGGCTAAGCGTGAAATTTTAAGAATATTTTAGGAGTGCCCGTGTTAGAAATTATCAAAGCTGCTGGATGGCCAATTTACCCTCTTATCCTTGCTTCAGTTGTTGCGATTGCCATTATTGTTGAGCGCTTTTGGTCTTTGCGTACTGAAGTAGTTGCCCCTTCTAATTTGTTGCCTGAAGTTAAGAAATGGTTGATTCAAGGGGGTGTTACTAAAGATACTTGTGAAAAACTACAAGCGCACTCTTTGCTAGGTGAGATTTTTGCAAGCGCTTTAAATAATACATCAGCATCCAGGGAAATGATCAAAGAGTCTATTGAGGAATCTGGTCGTGCAGTGGCACATAAACTCGAAAAGCATTTGTCGACTTTGGGCACGATTGCAACAGTTAGTCCATTGCTTGGATTGTTGGGCACTGTGATTGGTATGGTGGAACTATTTGGTGCGTTTAACGCCGCTGGGTCTGGTCATGATGTAGCACAATTTGCCAAAGGGATTTCAGTAGCACTCTATAATACTGCTGGAGGTATTGTGGTTGCTGTGCCTGCGATGATTTCTTATCGTTATTTTCGCGCTAAAGTGGATGGCCTGATTGTTGAAATGGAACAGCAAGCGATTAAGTTAGTTGAAATTATTCACGGCGAGTCGAAGTAATATGAATTTTCAGCGAGGAAAAAAGCACGAGGATTTAGAAATGAATCTTGTGCCTTTAATAGACGTGTTGTTGGTGATTATTATTTTCTTGGTCGTTAGCTCAACTTTTGCAAGGATGAGCGAATTACAAATTAACTTGCCAACTGCACAAGCAAATTCACCCGATCAAAAACCTTTGGTTATTGATGTTGGTATTGATGCAAAAGGCCACTATGTTGTGGGTAAGAGGGCACTGTCAGACGTCTCTGTGCAAGCTATAGGCGCAGCGCTTCAAAAAGTTGCTGGAGATGGAAAAGATCCAACAATTATTATTAATGCAGATGCAAATACTACGCATCAGTCCGTAATTAACGTGATGGAGGCAGCTCGGCAGGTGGGGTATACCCATATCACGTTTGCAACACAAACTGGTGGTAATAGTTAATCTTTATTTGATGGATATTTATCCGTTAATGTCACTCTCAATACACACCAAGCAAATTAATTTCATTGTTGCGCTTGGTGTTGTCCAATTAAGCAGTTAAATTCATGATCAAGACTAGTCGTTCAAAATCATTTGTACATCAATACTCAGCAAAAACACTTTACTTGCGTATGCTCAAATATGCACTTCGTTATTGGCAGATGTTTGCGTTAAGTATTCTTGCGCTTGTAGCTTTTTCTGCTACTAATACAGGGTTTCTCGCTACGATTAAGTTAGTGACGGATGCTGGTTTTGTTAAGCATGACGCTTCGATGTTGCACCTTCTTCCTTTTATGTTGTTTGGGTTGTTGGCATTACGTGCATTTGCTGGTTTCGCTTCGGTCTTTGCGATGAAGTGGGTTGCACGTCGAGTGGTCGAAGATTTACGTGTGGAAGCGTTTGCTAGGTTGATGACCTTGCCTGTTAGTTTTTTTGATTCGATTTCTGCTGGGGTGGTGACATCTAAACTTACATACGATACAGAACAAATGTCGAGTGCTGCTACAAACGCTGCAGTCAGTTCTGTGCGTGATAGCCTGACAATTATAGGTATGGTTGCTTATATGCTTTATCTCGATTGGCGGTTGACATTGATCTTTGCGGTCACAGCGCCTTTGATGGTTTTATATCTTAATAAGATGACACCTAAGTTAAGGGAAGCAGGCAAGGCTAACCAAGGTACGATGGGTGAGATGACACAAGTCGCTGAGGAGGCAAGTGCTGGACAGCGGATGATTAAAATTTTCTCTGGGGCAGAGTACGAACAAAAAAGATTTGCTTCTGTTGTCGCTAAGAATCGTCATATGCAAATTCGGTTAACACGCATTTCTGGCATCAATAGCATGGTAATTGAAATGTTGGCTGCATTTTCTTTGGGTGCGGTCGTTTATTACTCGGTTGGAAAATTTACCGCTGGTGAATTCGCAGCTTTTATTGGTGCGCTTTTAATGTTAATTCCACCAATCAAAAGTTTGACAAAAATGAATGAAACCGTACAGGTGGGAGTAGCTGCTGCTCAGAGCGTGTTTGGTTTGATTGATACTAAGTCTGAGTTGGACGAAGGTGCTCTTGAAATCGCTCGTGCTAGAGGTGAGATCGAATTTAAAGGGGTTGGTTTGCGTTATGAAAATGCTAGAAGCAATGCTCTCAATCAGCTCAGTTTCACAATTAAAGCTGGTGAGAAGTTGGCTTTGGTGGGGCGCTCGGGTGGTGGGAAGACAACCATGGTTAATTTACTACCTCGTTTTTATGAGCATCAAGAGGGTCTAGTGTTGTTGGATGGAATTGATGTGCGTGCCCTGAAACTTGAGAGTTTGCGTAAACAATTTGCATTGGTGAGCCAGGATGTTGTCTTGTTTAATGATACCGTTTTCAATAACATTGCTTATGGAGCTTTGCGCGGCGTAGGTGAAGAGAGTGTGATAGCGGCCGCGAAGGCTGCGCATGCTTGGGAGTTTATTCAGCAACTCCCAGAAGGTTTGTACAGCGAAATCGGTGACAGAGGTGTTCGACTTTCAGGGGGGCAACGTCAACGTTTAGCGATTGCACGTGCGATTTTGAAAGACGCACCTATTTTGCTATTGGACGAGGCAACTTCAGCGCTAGACACTGAATCAGAACAACACGTTCAAGCTGCATTGGATACTTTGATGAAAAATAGAACTAGTATCGTTATTGCTCACCGTTTGTCGACTATTGAAAATGCAGATCGTATTTTTGTGATGGAGCATGGTGAGATAGTTGAAAGCGGTGTTCATGCAGAGCTATTAAAAGCCGGTGGATATTACGCTAAACTTTATCAAAAGCAATTTCAGTAATAGATTGGGGCGGCTAAATGGCTAATTGGCTGCAAAGACAATGGAGAGGCTACTCAGTTTGGCTTATAGCTCTTTTGCCTCTGTCTTTTCTTTTCCTTTTGCTTGTTACAACTAGGAAGTATCTATTTAAGGTCGGTTTTTTAAAAAGTTGTAAGCTCCCGGTTCCTGTGATTGTTGTTGGTAACATTAGTGTTGGAGGAACTGGTAAAACACCGCTTGTTCTCTGGTTAGCAGAGCACCTTAAGAAAAAAGGTTTTATTCCTGGAGTGATTAGCCGTGGCTATGGTGGTTCAGCAAGTGAGGTGACAGAAGTCTTTACAGATGGCATTCCTGCAAAAATTGGCGATGAGCCTTTGTTGATTGCTAGGCGCACATGCTCCCCAGTATTTGTTGGTGCAAATCGTGTGGATGCCGGAAAGGCTTTGTTAAAAGCTTATCCTATGGTGAATGTTATTATTAGCGATGATGGTCTTCAGCACTATCGATTGCAGCGTGATTTTGAATTTGCTGTTGTAGATGCTGGTCGCGGTTTTGGAAATGGTTTCTTATTGCCAGCTGGGCCTTTGCGGGAAACGAAATCTAGAATGGCTTCTGTTGATGCTATTGTCATGACGAGCTCTAAAAAGACTCTTACAATTCCAACTAACTTGTTACCACCATTGTTTGAGATGGAGTTTTCTGGAGATTGGTTTGTTTCATTGTTCGATTGTAAAACCACACAAAAATCTAATTTCTTTAATGATAAAACATTGGTCGCAATTGCTGGGATTGGTAACCCCGAGCGCTTCTATGAGGCATTAACTAAAATGGGTTTGGTTTTTGAGCGAAAAAGTTTTGCCGATCACCATGCTTTTACCCCCCATGATATAGAGTCCTTTGTCGGTAAGACGATATTGATGACGGAAAAAGATGCTGTGAAGTGTGAGCAATTTGCTTTTGGTAAAGCGCAGTACGATATTTGGATGCTACCAGTTACTGCTAAGATAGATAAAGCCCTGGATGAATTGCTGTTGCATAAATTGGCAATATTAAGCAAAGGAAGATAGTATGGATATTAAATTACTGGATATTTTGGTTTGCCCTGTCTGTAAAGGACCATTGCAATATCGTAAAGCAGAGCAGGAGTTGATATGTAGCCCCTGCAGGCTTGGCTTTCAAGTTAAAGATGACATTCCAGTTATGCTTGAGGAGGAGGCAAGAAGATTGCCTGATACACAAGAAATCTAATTCAGGCTTAGTCAAATATTAAACATCATGAAATTCAAAGTTGTTATTCCAGCACGTTATGCAAGTAGCCGTTTGCCAGCAAAACCATTATTAGATATTGGTGGAAAACCTATGGTAGTTCGCGTTGCGGAGCAGGCACTTGCAAGTGGCGCTGAAGAAGTCGTAGTTGCCACAGATCATATTGAAATATTCAATATGGTTGAGAATTTTGGATTAAAACCTTTGATGACACGGGTAGATCATCTTTCTGGTACGGATAGAATTGCCGAGGTTGTTGCTCATTTTAAATGGTCAGATGATGTTTTAGTTGTCAATGTACAGGGTGATGAGCCCTTAATTGAACCTAGTTTGATTCACCAAGTTGCCCTTAATTTAAATACACATACACAAGCTTCAATTGCCACGGTTTGCCATCCAATTCATCACAAGGATACCTTGCTTAATCCAAATGTGGTGAAAGTGGTAATGGATGTGCATGGTTATGCAATGTATTTTAGTCGAGCACCGATTCCTTATCCACGAGATGCTTTTCTGCAATCTTTGGATTTGCCAGATGGAATGTGTGTGTATCGTCATGTTGGTATTTATGCATATCGAGCTAGCTTCTTACGTGCTTATGCAAATTTAACGCCAGCACCTATTGAGCAATATGAGGCTTTGGAACAATTAAGGGCAATGTGGCATGGACATAAAATTAGTGTCTCTATTTCTGATAAGGCTCCTGCTACTGGGGTAGATACCTTTCAAGATCTTGAGCTGGTAAGAAAGCTTATTGCTAGTCAATCCAACTAAGCAATAATATCAACCAACAAACATCGTTTTTACCTTGACATGCCGGTCATATCCTTGCTATAGTCTCATCTCTCGGCGGCACTAACGTCGAATCGGACGCGGGGTGGAGCAGTCTGGCAGCTCGTCGGGCTCATAACCCGAAGGTCGTAGGTTCAAATCCTGCCCCCGCAAC
>Ga0214229_100007_pt1 | contig 114687 bp, 136 predicted proteins | sample TroBogypolimnion_38_FD_153067 | JGI IMG/M metagenome (GOLD analysis project Ga0214229, IMG submission 153067) | Freshwater microbial communities from Trout Bog Lake, WI - 14NOV2007 hypolimnion | ecosystem: Environmental > Aquatic > Freshwater > Lake > Hypolimnion/Profundal zone ...
CGATTGCGATGGAAGATGGTTTACGCTTCGCGATTCGTGAAGGTGGTCGTACTGTTGGTGCGGGTGTTGTTGCTAAGATTATTGAATAATCGGTAGTTTAATTTGTAGTTAAATCAAATGGCGGGACAAGTCCCGCCGTTTCGCTCTTTAGAAAGGCAGTAAAAATGCAAAGTCAAAAAATCCGTATTCGCTTGAAAGCATTTGATTATCGTTTGATTGATCAATCTGCTCAAGAAATCGTAGAAACAGCAAAGCGTACTGGCGCTGTTGTAAAGGGTCCAGTTCCATTGCCAACTCGTATTGAACGTTTTGATATTTTACGTTCACCACACGTGAACAAAACATCACGCGACCAATTCGAAATCCGCACTCACCAACGTTTAATGGATATTGTTGACCCAACTGATAAAACAGTTGATGCATTAATGAAGTTAGATTTACCAGCTGGTGTTGATGTAGAGATCAAGCTGTAGAAATTTGGTAGTAGATATAAAGTTGTAATGTAAACGAGAGTTCGGTATAATCCGCGCTCTTTCAGAGAAGTCGGTCAATTGTAATCGGCTTTTTAACTAAATATAAGGAATCGATCATGAGCTTAGGGCTTATTGGTCGCAAGGTTGGCATGACACGCCTGTTTACAGAGGATGGCGCAAGCGTCCCTGTTACAGTGCTAGAGGTTGTCCCTAACCGTGTGACACAGATTAAGACGATTGCTACTGATGGCTATACCGGCCTTCAAGTTGCTTTCGGCGAACGTCGCGCTAGCCGTATCAACAAAGCTTTGACTGGGCATTATGCTAAGTCTGGCTCTGCTGCAGGTGCTGGTATCCACGAATTTTCAGTGACAGATGATGTTTTAGCTAACTACACAGCTGGCGCAAACATTACTGTTGATATTTTCCAAGAAGGTCAAATGGTCGATGTGACCGGCACATCTCTTGGTAAAGGATTTGCTGGCGCAATCAAGCGTCATCACTTCTCATCAAACCGTGCTTCACACGGTAACTCTAGATCACACAATGTTCCAGGCTCTATTGGTATGGCGCAGGATCCAGGTCGAGTATTCCCTGGTAAGCGTATGCCTGGCCATTTGGGCGCTGTTCAAGTTACAACACAAAACCTACAAGTGGTTCGAGTTGACGTTGAACGCAACCTATTGTTGATTAAAGGTGCTATTCCAGGCTCTAAGGGCGGTGATGTAGTTGTACGTCCGGCTGTTAAAGCCAAGTCTTCTAATAAGGCGGCCAAATAATGGAAATCAAATTAATCGACAAGAGCGGTAAAGTTACTAAGTCAGCTGTTGAGCTTTCAGATGTAACCTTTGCGCGCGAATTTAATGAAGCTTTGGTTCATCAAGTTGTTGTTGCCTACCAAGCTAATGCCCGTACTGCCACTCGTGCTCAATTGGGTCGCGGTAACGTAAGCCACACTACACACAAGCCATGGAACCAAAAAGGTACTGGTCGTGCACGTTCAGGTATGAGCTCAAGCCCAATCTGGCGTGGAGGTGGTCGTGCATTCCCTAATAGTCCTGATGAGAATTTCAGCCACAAAGTAAACCGTAAGGCTTACCGTGCTGGTATGTGTGCAATTCTTTCTGAGCTTGTGCGTCAAACACGCTTATCAGTGATTGAAGAGTTTAGTGTTGATACGCCTAAAACTAAAAATCTTGTAGAAAAGATCAAAGGTTTAGGTTTTGCTGATGGTGTTTTATTGTTGGTAGATGGCTTTGATGAAAACTTGTATCTATCAGCACGTAACATTCCTAACGTGTTAGTTGTCGAAGCTCAATACGTTGATCCTGTCAGCTTGGTTCGCTTCCCGAATGTGGTTGCAACAAAAGCTGCAGTGAAGAAGCTTGAGGAGATGCTAGCATGAGCGCGAATCTAAATTTAGTAAAAATCCAAGATCGTTTACTGCAAGTTATTTTGGCTCCGCAAATTACTGAAAAGGCAACTCGTATTGCTGATCAAAATCAGCAAATTGCATTCAAAGTGCGTACAGATGCAACTAAGCCTGAAATCAAGGCGGCAGTTGAGCTTGTATTTAAAGTTGAAGTGCAATCCGTAACGGTAGCTAACGTTAAGGGTAAAGAGAAACGTGCTGGCCGCATTATGGGTCGCCGTAAAGACTGGAAGAAAGCTTATGTAAGCTTGAAACCAGGCCAAGAAATTAATTTTGCAGCGGGCGAATAGGAGAAATCATGGCACTGATTAAAGTCAAGCCAACTTCACCAGGTCGGCGCGCCGTAGTAAAGGTGGTAACACCTGATCTATATAAGGGCAAGCCTTATGCGCCGCTGCTGGAGAAGCAAAGCAAAAATGCGGGTCGTAATAACAACGGCCATATTACAATCCGTCACCAAGGTGGCGGTCATAAGCAACATTACCGTTTGGTAGATTTCCGTCGCAAGAAAGACGGTATTCCAGCAAAGGTTGAGCATATTGAATACGATCCAAATCGTAGCGCTCACATTGCGTTGTTATGTTATGCCGACGGTGAACGTCGTTATATCATCGCCCCACGTGGTGTAGCTGCAGGTGCACAATTGATTAGTGGTTCAGATGCGCCTATTAAAGTAGGTAACGCATTGCCATTACGCAATATCCCAGTAGGTAGCACGATTCATTGTATTGAATTGCAACCTGGTAAAGGTGCACAGTTAGCTCGTTCAGCTGGTACTTCAGTGCAATTATTGGCGCGTGAAGGTAGCTATGCTCAATTGCGTTTACGTTCGGGCGAAGTTCGTCGTGTACACGTTGATTGCAAAGCAACCCTTGGCGAAGTGGGTAATGAAGAACATTCATTGCGCTCTATCGGTAAAGCTGGTGCAATGCGCTGGCGTGGTGTGCGTCCTACGGTTCGCGGTGTTGTGATGAACCCGGTAGATCACCCACACGGTGGTGGTGAGGGTAAAACAGCTGCTGGTATGAATCCAGTGAGCCCATGGGGTACTCCAACCAAGGGTTATCGCACTCGTAGCAACAAGCGCACTGACAATATGCGTGTTTCACGCCGTCCTGCGAATAAGAGGTAATCAATATGGCACGTTCAATTAAAAAAGGTCCATTTATCGATGGTCACTTGGCTAAAAAAGTAGAGAAAGCTGCTGAAACGCGCGATCGTAAACCAATTAAAACTTGGTCACGTCGTTCTACAATTTTGCCTGACTTCATTGGTTTGACTATTGCAGTTCATAACGGCAAGCAACACGTACCTGTGTTGATTTCAGAAAACATGGTTGGCCACAAGCTCGGCGAATTTGCTTTAACACGCACATTCAAAGGTCATGCAGCCGATAAGAAAGCTAAGAAGTAGGAGATGATGATGCAAGTATCTGCAGTATTAAAAGGTGTACATCTTTCTCCACAGAAAGCTCGCTTAGTAGCGGATTTAGTGCGCGGTAAGAAGGTTGATAATGCGCTTAACATCTTGCAATTCTCACCTAAGAAGGGTGCGGAGATTATCAAGAAAGTGCTTGAGTCAGCAATTGCCAACGCTGAACACAACAATGGTGCTGATATCGATGAGTTGAAGGTGACTTCAATCTATGTAGATAAAGGGATCGTGCTTAAGCGTATCCGTGCTCGTGCTAAAGGTCGCGCTGGTCGCATTACCAAACCAACTTGTCACATTAACGTGACAGTAGGTAACTAAAGGAATCGTTATGGGTCAGAAAATTCATCCAATTGGTTTCCGTCTGAGCGTCCAAAAGAACTGGACATCACGTTGGTATGCCAACAGCAAAAATTTCCCAGCAATGTTGAATAGCGACATTAAGGTTCGTGAGTTCCTTAATAAGAAGCTAGCACACGCTGCTGTAAGCAAAATCGTGATTGAGCGTCCTGCAAAGAACGCAAAAATCACTATCTACAGTGCACGTCCAGGTATCGTGATTGGTAAGAAGGGTGAAGACATTGAAACTTTACGCTCTAGCATTCAAGGTTTAATGGGTGTTCCTGTTCATTTGAATATAGAAGAAGTGCGTAAGCCAGAAATCGACGCCACATTGATTGCACAGAGTATCGCGCAGCAATTAGAAAAGCGTGTGATGTTCCGCCGTGCGATGAAGCGTGCGATGCAAAACGCAATGCGTTTAGGCGCTCAAGGTATCAAGATTATGAGCTCAGGCCGTTTAAACGGTATTGAAATCGCTCGTACCGAATGGTATCGCGAAGGCCGTGTGCCACTTCATACTTTACGTGCTGATATTGATTATGGTGTTGCGGAAGCTTTGACAACATACGGTATTATCGGTATCAAAGTTTGGGTATTCAAAGGCGAAGTGTTTGACAATAAAGGTGAACAACCGGTTGTTGCTCCAGTCGCAGAACCAGAAAAGAAAGTAAGAAAGTCGGGGGCAAAAAATGCTACAGCCAGCTAGACAAAAATTCCGTAAGATGCAAAAAGGCCGTAATAAAGGCATTGCAACTACGGGTAATAAAGTAAGTTTTGGCGAATTCGGTTTGAAAGCGGTTGGTCGTGGTCGTCTTACTGCGCGCCAAATCGAAGCAGCTCGTCGCGTGATGACACGTCATATTAAACGTGGTGGTCGCGTTTGGATTCGTATTTTTCCTGATCAGCCAATTTCTAAGAAACCAGCTGAAGTTCGTATGGGTAATGGTAAAGGTAGTACAGAGTACTACGTTGCACAAATTCAGCCTGGAAAAATGCTTTATGAAATGGACGGTGTGAGTGAAGAGTTGGCGCGTGAAGCGTTCAAATTGGCAGCTGCTAAATTGCCAATTGAAACAACTTTTGCTACACGTCATCTCGGGGGTTAATGATGAAAGCAACTGAATTAAGAGCGAAGTCTGTTGACGAGTTGAATGCTGAGTTGATTGAATTGCGTCGCGCACAGTTTTCTATGCGCATGCAATTAGCAACCCAACAACTCAATAAAGTTGACCAAATTCGTAAAGTTCGCAGAGATGTAGCACGTGTTCGTACAGTTCTTGCGGAAAAATCAAAGTCATCTGCTAAGGCAGCTTAAACGGAGTCATTATGAGTAACGATTTAGCAACAAATAAAGTCGTCCGTACATTAAGCGGTCGAGTAGTTAGTGACAAGATGGACAAAACAGTCACTGTTTTAGTTGAGCGTAAAGTGAAGCACCCTTTGATCGGTAAAGTTATTCGCCGTTCAAATAAATTTCACGCGCATGACGAGACAAATGAATGTAAAGAAGGTGATTTGGTAGTGATCGAAGAGACACGCCCACTTTCAAAAACCAAAACTTGGAAAGTTAGTAAAGTAGTTACTAAATCTACAGGTGTATAAATAATATTGCATCCTTTATGGATGCAATATATAATGTTGGACTTTTCGGCACTCATGGCTTCGGCCTTAGCTAGTGCCCCAATACTGACCGTAGTGCTGTCGGCCGTGGATGACAAGCGGCTGGTGTTGGTTTAACGGATTAAGTTGGAGATTATTCTCATGATTCAAATGCAATCTCGGCTGGATGTTGCCGACAATACTGGTGCACGTTCTGTAATGTGCATCAAGGTATTGGGCGGATCAAAGCGTCGTTACGCAAGTATTGGCGATGTTATCAAGGTCAGTATTAAAGATGCTGCGCCTCGTGGTCGCGTCAAGAAAGGCGAAGTTTATAGTGCTGTTGTTGTTCGTACAGCTAAAGGTGTTCGTCGCGCAGACGGTTCTTTAGTTAAGTTCGACAGCAATGCTGCTGTTTTGCTAAATAACAAGCTAGAGCCTATCGGCACTCGTATTTTCGGACCGGTCACACGTGAATTACGTGGTGAGCGTTTCATGAAGATCGTTTCTTTAGCGCCAGAAGTTTTGTAAGGATTTGCTAAATGAATAAAATTCGTAAAGGTGACGAAGTTATCCTGAATACAGGTAAGGATAAAGGTAAACGTGGCACGGTATTGAGTATTCTTGATACAGGTCATGTTGTTGTTGAAGGCGCAAACATGGTGAAGAAACATGCTAAACCAAACCCAATGCGTGGTGTGGCTGGCGGTATCATCAATAAAGAGATGCCGATTGATATCTCTAATGTTGCTTTGTTTAATCCTGCCACCCAAAAGGGTGAACGTGTTGGCTTCAAAACGTTAGATGATGGACGCAAAGTGCGTGTATTCAAATCTAGCGGTGAAGTTGTTGACGCTTAAGCGCGAGAGGCATAAGAAAACAAATGGCTCGTTTAAAAGACTTTTATAAAGATACAGTGGTTAAGTCTATGACCGAACAATTCGGTTATAAGTCTCCAATGCAAGTTCCACGCATCGAAAAAATCACACTCAATATGGGTGTTGGTGAAGCTGTTGCCGACAAAAAGGTAATGGAAAATGCAGTTGGTGATATGGAGAAAATCGCTGGTCAAAAAGCAATTGTAACGAAAGCAAAGAAATCGGTTGCTGCGTTTAAAATTCGTGATGATTATCCTGTCGGTTGTAAGGTGACATTGCGTCGTGAGCGCATGTACGAATTCTTGGATCGCTTGGTAACTGTTGCAATCCCTCGTATTCGTGACTTCCGAGGTATTTCTGCTAAATCATTTGATGGTCGTGGTAATTACAACATGGGTGTCAAAGAACAGATTATTTTCCCTGAAATTGAATATGACAAAATTGATGCGTTACGTGGTATGAACATTACCATCACAACGACAGCAAAAACTGATGAAGAGGCGCGTGCACTTTTAACTGCATTCAGCTTCCCGTTTAGAAACTGAGGATCTCATGGCTAAGACATGTATGATTGAGCGCGAACAAAAGCGTCGCGAAACGGTTGAAAAATACGCTGCTAAGCGTAATGAAATTATGGCGGTGCTTAACGATGTTAAAGCATCTCCAGAAGATCGCCGTGCAGCACGTTTGAAGTTGCAAAGTTTGCCACGTAATGCAAGCCCAGTAAGACTGCGTAATCGCTGTGCTTTAACTGGTCGCCCACGTGGTGTGTTTAGTAAATTTGGCATTGCGCGTAGTAAATTGCGCGAGTTAATGATGCGTGGCGAAGTGCCAGGTGTCACTAAAGCTAGCTGGTAACGGAGGAATTTAACGATGAGTATGAGTGATCCGATTGCCGATATGCTAACCCGCATTCGTAATGCGCAAAGCACAAATAAGCCAACAGTATCTATGCCGTCATCTAAATTGAAGTGCGCTATTGCTAGCGTATTAAAAGATGAAGGTTATATCGATGAGTTTGGCGTACAAACAGTTGATGGCAAACCAACATTAAACATTGGCCTTAAGTATTATGCTGGGCAGCCAGTTATCGAGAAGATTGACCGCGTAAGCCGTCCTGGTCTTCGCGTATATCGTGGTAGCCAAGATATTCCTAAGGTAATGAACGGCCTCGGCGTGACCATTGTGTCTACGTCCAAGGGTGTAATGACTGATCGTAAAGCATCAGCCGCCGGTATCGGTGGTGAAGTGCTGTGCGTAGTAGCTTAAGGAGCGAAAATGTCTCGTGTAGCTAAGAACCCGGTCGCTATCCCAGCTAAAGTTGAGGTAGTTTTGAACCCAGATAGTATTAATGTAAGCGGTCCGTTGGGTAAGCTAACGCACCCACTTACAGGTGCAGTAACGTTAACGCGTGAAGGTGAAACAATTACCTTTGTCGCTGCTAACGATACTCAGCATTCACGTGCAATGTCAGGTACATTGCGTGCATTAGTTGCAAATATGGTGAAAGGTGTATCCGAGGGATTCACACGTAAGCTATCTTTAGTTGGCGTTGGATATAAGGCGCAAGCACAAGGTACAACGTTGAATTTGGAATTGGGTTACTCACATCCTATCAATCACAAGATGCCAGCTGGTGTTACTGTTGAAACTCCAACTCTTACAGAAGTTATTCTTAAGGGTGTTGATAAACAAGTAGTTGGTCAGGTTGCTGCTCAAATTCGTGGTTACAGAGCTCCAGAGCCTTATAAAGGCAAAGGTGTTCGTTACTCTGATGAAGTAGTGATTATTAAAGAAACCAAGAAGAAGTAAGGTTTAAACCATGAACAATGTAAATTCACGCTTGCGTCGCGCACGTAAAACCCGTGCCAAAATCGCCGAATTGAAAGTAACCCGTCTTTGTGTACACCGTAGTAACGGACACATCTACGCACAAATTATTGCTGAAACTGGTGATAAGGTCCTAGCGAGTGCTTCTACGCTAGAAGCTGAAGTTCGCAAGAGTTTGGCTAATGGCGGCAATGTTGCTGCGGCAGCAATTATTGGTAAACGTATCGCTGAAAAAGCGAAAAAAGCTGGTGTTACTTCAGTTGCGTTTGACCGTTCTGGTTATAAATACCATGGTCGTATTAAAGCGTTGGCAGAAGCCGCTCGCGAAAACGGCTTGTCCTTCTAATAGACGGGGTTGATGATGGCAAAAGAAATGGAACAACAGCAAACCGATGGTTTGCGTGAAAAAATGATCACAGTCAACCGCGTGACCAAAGTGGTCAAAGGCGGTCGTATTATGAGTTTTGCTGCACTTACTGTTGTTGGTGACGGTGATGGTGCAGTAGGTATGGGTAAAGGTAAAGCGCGTGAAGTTCCAGTTGCTGTTCAAAAAGCAATGGATGAAGCACGTCGTGGAATGGTTAAAGTGAGCTTGAACAATGGAACATTGCATCATGCAGTGACTGGTGTTCATGGTGCAGCTAAAGTATTCATTCAGCCTGCATCTGAAGGTACTGGAATTATTGCGGGTGGCGCGATGCGTGCTATTTTTGAAGTGATGGGCATTACTAATGTGTTAGCAAAATGCATTGGTTCTACGAATCCTTACAACGTTGTTCGTGCAACGCTAAACGGCTTGCAGTCAATGAATACGCCTGCTGAAATCGCTGCTAAGCGTGGCAAATCTGTAGAAGAAATTAGAGGCTAATATGGCTAAGGCAAATAAAGAAACAGTTGGTACTGTAAAGGTAACTTTGGTTAAAAGTACCATTGGAAGAATTGCTTCACACAAAGCTTGTGTAGCTGGTTTAGGTCTTCGTCGTATGCATCACACAGTGGAAGTGTTAGACACTCCTGCTAACCGTGGGATGATTAACGCCGTTCACTATCTGTTGAAGGTAGAAGCATAATGAAATTAAATACTATTAGTCCTGCAGAAGGCAGTAAGCACGCTAAGCGTCGCGTAGGTCGTGGTATCGGTTCTGGTCTTGGTAAAACAGCTGGCCGTGGTCACAAAGGTCAAAAGTCACGTACAGGCGGTTTTCATAAGGTTGGTTTTGAAGGCGGTCAAATGCCTTTGCAACGTCGTTTACCTAAACGTGGCTTTAGATCGTTGACTAAGAAAGATACTGCACGTGTACGCACTAGCGAATTGCTTTTGATTGATGCGCCAGTAATCGACATCTTGACTTTGAAAGCTGCGAATATCGTTCCTGGCACTGTTAAATCAGTAAAAGTTTATTTATCTGGTGACTTAAGTCGTGCTGTTTCAGTGCAAGGCTTGTTGTTGACTAAAGGTGCTCGCGCTGCAGTTGAAGCTGCTGGCGGCAAGATCGTAGAGTAATAAGTTGGCAAACGACAGTATCTTAAGTGCGGTAAGTAAAACGAGTGAGCTTAAAAGTCGCTTGTTATTCGTGTTGGGTGCGCTTGTTGTATATCGTTTAGGTGCTCATATACCTGTACCAGGCATTAATGCTGATGTATTAGCTAAATTGTTTGAATCGCAAAGCGGCGGCATCTTGGGAATGTTTAATATGTTCTCAGGTGGTGCGCTTTCCAGATTCACAGTGTTTGCACTGGGCATCATGCCTTACATTTCTGCATCGATTATTATGCAGCTTTTGACAGTTGTTTCACCTCAAATGGAACAATTAAAAAAAGAAGGTGAAGCTGGTAGAAGACAAATTACTAAATACACCCGTTATGGAACTGTGTTGTTAGCGACATTTCAGGCGTTAGGTATTGCAATTGCTTTAGAGTCACAAGCAAACTTGGTTTTAGATCCAGGATTTATGTTTAGACTAACTGCTGTTGTTACATTGGTCAGTGGTACGATGTTTTTGATGTGGTTGGGTGAGCAAATCACAGAGCGCGGTATTGGTAATGGTATTTCTATCATTATTTTTGCTGGTATTGTTGCTGGGTTACCAAATGCCGTATTTAAGACATTGGACCTTGCTAGCAGCGGTGCTTTTAACCCGGTATTCGTAATTTTCTTATTTGCTGCAACCATACTGGTTACCGCATTTGTGGTCTTCGTTGAGCGGGGCCAAAGAAAGATTACTGTGAACTATGCAAAGAGACAAGTTGGTCGCCAAGTGATGGGTGGTCAAACGAGTCATTTGCCATTGAAGCTAAATATGGCTGGTGTAATTCCACCAATTTTCGCTTCAAGCATTATTTTGTTCCCTGCTACCATGGCAGGTTGGTTTGGAAGTAACGAGAACTTCTCGTGGCTTAAAGACATTAGTACTAAATTGTCTCCTGGACAACCTTTGTACATCTTGTTCTTTGTCAGCGCGATTATTTTCTTCTGTTTCTTCTATACCGCCTTAGTGTTTAACCCTAAGGAAACTGCAGATAATTTGAAGAAGAGCGGTGCCTTTGTTCCTGGTATCCGTCCTGGCGAACAAACTGCTAAGTATATTGATCGCATCATGGGTCGTTTAACTTTGATTGGTGCAATCTACATTACATTGGTTTGCTTGTTGCCAGAGTTTCTGATTTTGAAATTTAATGTGCCGTTCTATTTTGGTGGTACATCGCTATTGATTATTGTTGTAGTGACTATGGACTTCATGACGCAAGTGCAAGCGCATTTGATGTCGCATCAATATGAAGGTTTGCTTAAAAAAGCAAATTTCAAAAACGGTGCAGCAGGTTCACGCTAGTTAACTAAGAGAAGCGAGTTCATTAGAACATGGCAAAAGAAGACAGAATTGAGATGCAAGGGGAGATTTTAGAAAATCTTCCAAATGCAACTTTTAGAGTTAAGTTAGAAAACGGACATATCGTTTTGGGTTATATCTCGGGAAAAATGCGTATGCACTATATTCGTATTCTTCCAGGTGACAAAGTTACCGTTGAAATGACCCCGTATGATCTTTCGCGAGCACGGATTATTTTCCGCGCTAAATAGTATTAGCCATAATTATTTGGATTTTTGTGAGGCAAAAATGAGAGTTCGTGCATCAGTAAAGGCTTTATGCCGTCATTGTAAAGTTGTTCGTCGTCGTGGTGTTGTGCGTGTTATTTGCACAGACCCAAGACATAAACAACGCCAAGGTTGATTGGTTGTTGTAAGGTTGTAGAGAATAATCCTTTGCTAATTGTTATAAGTTGGCTTAGGTGTTAAAATTTAGGGCTTTTTTGGCGGAATTAAAAATTTAACGCCATAATTTTGGAGTAGATACATGGCTCGGATAGCAGGGGTAAACATCCCAAATCATAAGCACACTGAAATCGCATTAACTTCGATTTACGGTGTAGGACGTAATACCGCAAAGCAAATTTGTGCGGCAGCTGGTGTTTTAACGACTGCAAAAGTTAAAGATCTTAACGATGCGGAAGTTGAAAAGTTGCGCGACGAAGTAGCTAAGCTTCAGGTTGAAGGTGACTTGCGTCGTGAAGTTTCAATGAATATCAAGCGATTAATGGACTTAGGATGCTACCGTGGTGTTCGTCATCGCCGTGGTTTGCCAGTTCGTGGTCAGCGCACTAAAACAAATGCGCGAACACGTAAGGGTCCAGTGAAGCCTATTAAGCAATCCAAGTAAGGAATAAGTAGACATGGCTAAAGCTAACGTACGTGTACGCAAGAAAGTTAAAAAGAACATAGCCGAGGGCATTGCCCACGTTCATGCTTCATTTAACAACACAATTATTACGATCACAGATCGCCAAGGTAATGCGCTTTCATGGGCAACATCTGGTGGTGCTTGTTTCAAAGGTTCTCGTAAGAGTACTCCATTTGCTGCTCAAGTTGCAGCTGAGGCGGCTGGTAAAGCTGCTCAAGAATGTGGTGTTAAGAATCTTGAGGTTCGTATCAAAGGACCTGGTCCAGGACGCGAATCAGCAGTTCGTGCATTGAACGCTGTTGGTTTTAAAATTACTAGCATTTCAGATGTGACGCCAGTGCCGCATAACGGTTGCCGTCCACCTAAAAAGCGTCGTATTTAATACGCCGCAATTAAGTAGCAAGATTTAATAGGAGAAATACCTTGGCTAGAAATCTCGATCCTAAGTGCCGTCAGTGTCGCCGTGAAGGCGAAAAACTTTTCCTTAAAGGGGAAAAGTGTTTCACAGACAAATGCGCTATCGAAAAACGTAATTTCCCACCTGGTCAACATGGTCAACGTCGCAATCAACGTTTATCTGACTACGGTGTTCAATTACGTGAAAAACAAAAATTGCGTCGTATTTACGGTGTTCTAGAGAAACAGTTCCGTAGTTACTACGCTGAAGCTGATCGTCAAAAAGGAATTACAGGTGAAAACTTGTTACAACTTCTTGAATGCCGTTTAGATAACGTGGCTTACCGTATGGGTCTAGGTGCTTCTCGCACAGAGGCACGTCAAATTGTTCGTCATAACAGCATTTTGGTTAACGGAAAACGTGTAAACATTCCTTCATACCAAGTAAAACCTGGTGATACTGTACAAGTTGCTCCAGCATCTGTTAACCAATTGCGTATTAAAGGCGCATTGGCTGCTGCTGAACAACGTGGCTTCCCAGAATGGATTGAAGTTGATGTTAAGGCGCTTAAGGGTACATTTAAAGCTAAGCCACAACGTGATGAATTGCCAGCAACAATTAATGAATCACTCGTTGTTGAGCTTTACTCTAAGTAATTTAATTTAGGACCGTAAGGAAAGTTTATGCAAAACAGTCCGACTGAATATTTAAAGCCACGTGTTGTGGATGTTGAAGTAATTTCACCGTTACGAGCACGTGTAACTTTAGAGCCTATGGAACGTGGTTTTGGTTTTACGCTAGGTAACGCATTACGCCGTGTATTGCTATCTTCAATTCCAGGCTTCGCAATTACAGAAGTAAAAATTGATGGTGTTGTTCATGAGTATTCAACGATTGACGGCGTTCAAGAAGACGTTGTTGATATTTTGTTGAATCTTAAAGGTGTAGCTTTGAAGCTCAATAATAAGAGTGAAACAGTGCTTACTTTGAGCAAGTCATCTGAAGGTGTTGTTACTGCTGGTGACTTTGAAACTGGTCACGATGCTGAAATCTTCAATCCAAATCACGTGATTGCTCACCTAACTAAAGGTGGAAAACTGAATTTGGAAGTTAAAGTAGAAATGGGTCGTGGTTATCAACCAGTGCCTGTTCGTCAAAAGACAGATGAAGACCGTGTTTTGGGTTTCATTATGGTTGATGCTTCATTTAGCCCAATCAACAAGGTAAGTTATCATGTTGAGAGTGCTCGTGTAGAACAAAGAACTGACTTGGATAAGCTTATCATGGACGTTGAAACAAACGGAGTGATGGAGCCAGAACAAGCGATTCGTGATGCTGCACGTATCTTAATTGGTCAATTGTCAGTTTTTGCTGACCTTGAAGGCGCTCCAACGGAAGTTGAAGTTAAGCAAGTACCACAAGTTGATCCTATCTTGTTACGTCCAGTAGATGATTTGGAATTAACAGTTCGTTCTGCGAATTGCTTAAAAGCTGAAAATATCTACTACATTGGTGATTTGATCCAACGTAGTGAAAATGAGTTATTGAAAGCCCCTAACTTGGGTCGTAAATCACTCAACGAGATTAAAGATGTCTTAGCGTCTAAAGGTCTAACTTTAGGCATGAAACTAGAGAACTGGCCGCCAGTTGGCCTAGAAAAAGTATAATAGCAAAGGTGTGAGGATATCACTATGCGTCATCGCAACAGTAATCGTAAACTAAACCGTACCAGCAGCCATCGTCAGGCAATGTTGCGTAACATGGCAACTTCATTGTTGCGTCATGAAATTATTAAAACAACTTTGCCTAAAGCAAAAGAGCTTCGCCGCATTGCTGAGCCTTTGATTACATTGGGTAAAGATGCAACGTTGGCAAATCGTCGTTTGGCTTTTAGCCGTCTTCGTGATAGAGATATTGTTGGTAAATTGTTTAATGAATTAGGCCCACGCTACTCGACTCGTCCAGGTGGTTACTTACGTATTCTGAAATGCGGTTTCCGTAATGGCGACAATGCTCCTATGGCATTAGTTGAACTAGTGGATCGTCCAGACAATTCAGCAGAAGTAGTTGTTGCTGAGTAAACAAATGTTCGAAATAAAAAAGCCGGCTAAAGCCGGCTTTTTTATTGATCAATAAACCTACGAATTGTCTCATCTGTAAATGGCCAATTGAGCTCTTGTTGAGTTGTAACGCACTTAAATACAGGAATGGTTAAAGCATACTTTTGAAGCAGATTATTATCTTCCACAATATCTTTTTTTATATAGATAACTGCATCGCTTTTTATCGCGGTAATGATCATTGTTTCTGCCTCATCACATAAATGACAACCGCTTGTCCCATATAAAATGTATACTTTTTGCATCTTTATAATCACTCAAAATCGAGATTTATTAAACTTATAGCGAGTTATGCTATAACATCAAATTTGTTGTTACGTTGGTGATACAAAATTTTATCAATGTATTAGTAGATCTCTGCGAGTAAATTAAATGGCAGAAATTCCAGAACTAAAGGAAAGCTTACAAGAAAGTCTTCAGCAAGTTATTCACTTGTTAGATAGACATAAGCTTATTGAAAATCTTGAATACAAGCAAGAATCAGATATATCCAAACAATCACAACTAGATTCGATTGTTCATAATCAAAATCATGCACTTCTTCAAAAAAAGCTAGACCAACTTCATTCCGCCGATGTTGCCTATATTCTCGAGGCCTTGCCATTAGAACAGCGTTTAGTTGTTTGGGATTTAGTTAAGGTTGAGCGTGATGGTGAAATTCTTCTTGAGGTTTCGGATGCGGTTCGTCAAACCCTTATCGCAGAAATGGATAATGAAGAGCTGTTAGCAGCAGCAGAACTATTAGATACTGATGAACTTGCAGACTTAGCTCCTGATTTACCTACGAAAGTTCTTAATGAACTCTTAGATAGTTTGGATTACCAAAATCGTCAGCGTTTAAAGTCTGCGCTTGCTTATGATGTTAATGCTGTAGGTGCACTTATGGATTTTGATATCGTCACTATACGTGAGGATATTACCCTTGAAGTTGTTCTACGTTATCTACGTCGTATCGGAAAATTACCAAATCATACTGATAAGTTGTTTGTTGTTGACAGACATGACACTCTAAGGGGTGTGTTGCCATTAAAACGCTTGGTGGTGACTGATCCGGAGTTGGATGTTGCTGACATTATGGCAGAGGATCCCGTCTTATTTCATCCAGAGGATTTAGCGGATGATGCCTCTAAAGCTTTCGAACGTTATGACTTGGTAACCGCTCCAGTTATTGATGAAAATAATAAATTGGTTGGTCGATTAACAGTTGATACTGTGATGGATTATATCCGTGAAGAAGCTGAAAGCGACATGCTTTCTATGGCAGGTTTACGTGAAGAAGAGGATTTATTTTCATCAGTTTGGAAGTCTGTTCAAAACCGTTGGACGTGGCTTGCAGTAAACTTAGTAACGGCACTCATTGCATCACGTGTCATCGGCTTATTTGAGGGGTCTATCGAAAAAACTGTGGCTTTGGCCGCATTGATGCCCATCGTTGCTGGTATTGGAGGTAATTCTGGCAATCAAACTACTACGATGATTGTTCGCGGTTTGGCACTTGGTCAAATTGCTTCTCATAATATGCAGTCTTTACTAAAAAAGGAATTGGGCGTAAGTTTGTTAAATGGGCTGATTTGGGGTGGTGTGTTAGGGGTAGTCGCTTTTGCACTGTATCATAATGTCACTTTAAGTTTTGTGATGACATCCGCGATGACGCTTAACCTTCTTCTCGCGGCGATTATGGGGGTGATAATTCCTTTAGTCATGACAAAGTGCGGTCGAGATCCTGCAGTTGGATCTAGCGTGCTAATAACGGCCATGACAGATAGCGGCGGTTTTTTTATTTTTCTTGGTTTGGCGGCGATATTTTTACGATGAATACAGAAATGCATTTAGTTTGGTCTGAGTTGCTTGAGGATTTACATAAAGCAGCTATGCTTTGGCAATTTGCTGTAATAGCTGGGAGTCTGGCAATTGCTTGGGTATTAAGTGGGTTGACACGTTCCTATGTGATGACACATTCGCCGGATAGTTGGAAAATTGGTGTTGACGGCTTCAATCGCGTGCTCTTCCCATTGTCTTCACTTGTGCTTGTCTATATGGGCAGCTATATACTCAGTCAATGGCAGCACGTGAGCTTACTAGTCTTGTCTGTTAATTTGTTATGGGCCATGGTTGCTATTCGTTTATGTGTCTATGGGATGCGCTACATCTTCACTGAGGGTAGTTGGATGCGCACAATGGAGCATTTCATCTCTAGAGTTGTTTGGATTGTTTTAGCCCTTCACTTAAGTGGCTTTTGGATACAGATTCTCAACTTCCTAGAAGATATTAGATTTCAGGTCGGAAAGTCCCACCTGAATGTCCTCATCATTATTCAAGCGATTCTGACTATATTATTTACTTTATTTATTTCTCTTTCGTTAAGTCGCCTCATAGAAAATAGAATGATGCGCGCAGAGAGAATAGATGTGAACGTTCGCGTTGTCCTATCAAAGCTTATTCGAATTGCTCTGTCAGTTATGGCGATATTAATTGCTATGTCAGCTGTCGGTATTGACATCACATTGCTATCAGTCTTTGGTGGTGCGCTTGGTGTGGGTTTGGGATTCGGGTTGCAAAAAATTGCTGGTAATTATGTGAGCGGTTTTGCCATTCTACTTGACGACTCTGTTCATATTGGTGATGTCGTGACTGTGGATGGCCATTATGGAGTTGTTAGTGAGTTGCGTTTTCGTTACATGATTCTTCGAAAGCTCGATGGTACAGAAGTTGTTATTCCACATGAGATTCTGATGGCAACTGCTGTGATTAACCACTCGTATACTGATCGTAAAGGCCGTATAACGATACCAATACAAGTGAGCTATGAAAGCAACTTGGATGAGGCAATGAAGATACTGAGAGATGTTGCAAATGCGCATTTCCGCGTATTGGATAAGCCTTCTGTTGAAGTTCAGGTAAAAGGCTTTGGTGAGAACGGTATAGACTTGATTCTTGCTTTCTGGATTGCCGATCCAGAAGAAGGTTATGCAAACTTGCAATCAGATTTGTATTTGGATATTTGGCACAAATTTAAGAGGCATGGCATCGTTGTACCTTATCCACAAAGAGAAGTTCGTATGTTTTCGAAGCTTGAAGTTGAAGCGGTTTCAGATTCTAAGCCTGTTGTTGAAGAGGCAAAGCTATCAGTTAGAAATTGGGACGACGTAATTTAGAGTTTAGAGCTGTAGACAATAAAAAACCCGCGGAAGCGGGTTTTTTATTGGAAAATAATTGAAGGTTAGTTCTAATTATTTTAATTTAGCTTCTTTGTAAAGCACATGCTTACGAGCAACAGGATCAAATTTCTTGATTTCCATTTTTTCTGGCATGGTACGTTTGTTTTTAGTGGTGGTATAAAAATGACCTGTACCAGCACTTGATTCTAGTTTAATTTTTTCACGCATGATGAGTCCTTAAATCTTCTCGCCAGCAGCACGCATATCAGCTAAAACAGCATCAATGCCATTTTTGTCGATAGTACGAAGTGCAGCGTTAGTAATACGCATACTGATCCAACGATTTTCGCTTTCAACCCAGAACTTGCGATTTTGCAAGTTAGGTAAAAAACGACGCTTTGTTTTGTTATTTGCGTGAGAAACGTTATTTCCCACCATCGGCTTTTTGCCGGTTACTTGACATACGCGCGCCATACTACTCTCCTGATACTGCATACCAAAATTCGAAAGACCGCATTTATACCATGAAAACGCGATCTTTTTCAAGTTAATTCTATTATTTTTCTACTAATGTTTGCCTGTGCTGCCGAAGCCGCCTTCGCCGCGTTCACTCTCGTTAAACTCTTTAACTAACGTAAAGCTAGCCTGTATAACAGGCACAATGATTAATTGTGCAATTCGCTCCATTGGGTTCATTACAAATTCTTCTTGGCTGCGATTCCAGCAAGAAACATATAGTTGACCTTGGTAATCAGAATCAATCAGGCCAACTAAGTTGCCGAGTACGATACCATGTTTATGGCCCAAGCCAGAGCGGGGAAGAATCATCGCAGCATAAGCTGGATTAGCAAGATGTATAGCCATGCCAGTAGGAATCAGTGAAGTCTCGCCTGGTTTAATCTTAATTGCTTCGTTAATACAAGCCCGCAAATCTAGCCCTGCTGAGCCATTTGTGGCATAGGCGGGCATATTTTGATTTAAGCGGCTATCTAAAATTTTAAGTTCTACTTGTAAACTCATTTTAGTGACTTTCTATATAAAATTTTTAAAGCATGTTTGCAATATGACTTAACAATGCTCTAGCAGATTGAGCTTTGCTTGATTTAGGCAAAGGATGTGTGCCTTTATCATCTAAAAGCGTGAGCGTACTTTCATCAGCACCTAGCGCTTCTGAAACTAGATTTGCGACAATGAGCGGAATATTTTTGCTTTTGCGCTTTCTTTCAGCATTTGCCAATAAATTTTCACTTTCAGCGGCAAATCCTACGCAAAATGGAACATTTGGTAATGTAGCTATTTTTGCCAGAATATCCTCATTGGGCACTAACTCAATATTGAGCGAAGCATTACTTTTCTTAATTTTTTCAGTTTTTGGATTTGCTACGCGATAATCAGCAACAGCGGCAACGCTGATGAAAATATCTTGATTTATGATATTTTCCATCACGGCATTTAGCATTTCCGCGCCACTTTCTACAGCAACAGTTTTTGCTAAATTTGGCGCGGTCAAATTGGTTGGACCACTGATTAAAGTTACCTCAGCCCCCATTTCAATCGCTGCTTGAGCTATGCTATAGCCCATTTTTCCTGAACTTAAATTAGTAATCGCTCGAACAGGATCTATCTTTTCAACCGTTGGACCTGCTGTAATTAACATTCGCTTGCCTGCAAAAGGTTTTGCAGAAAGTTCAGCATTTAAGCGTGAAAGTAGCTCTGTAAATAAAGTATCTGGCTCAAGCATGCGGCCTAAGCCAGTTTCACCACAGGCTTGAACGCCACTATCTGGGCCTAAAATTATCACGCCATCATTAGACAGTTGAGCCACATTGCGCTGGGTTGCTGGGCTTTCCCACATTTGCTTATTCATGGCTGGGGCAACCAATAATGGACAGTTACGTGCCAAACATAGCGTTGAAAGCAAATCGTCTGCATTACCTTGAGCTAATTTTGCTATAAAATCGGCACTTGCTGGTGCTACTAGAATTGCATCTGCTTCACGGCTGAGTTCAATATGTGGCATGCCATTGGCAATACTCTCATCCCACATCTTGGTGTGAACAGCTCGTCCAGAAAGGGCCTGCATTGTAATTGGTGTAATAAACTGACAAGCTGCATCAGTCATCACAACCTGCACAGTTACTCTCTGCTTAACCAATAGTCGCAATAACTCCGCTGCTTTATAAGCGGAAATGCCGCCGGTAATACCTAATACTATGTGTTTTATTTTCTGCATAGGGATTTGAAACTATCTAATCCTTTCATTTTAATATGAATTTGCCTTACATAACAGACAAAAGGAAATGGTGACGTAATTAATGGAGTTGTCTACATCAAAGTGATGAGAAAGTACAATATGGCTCTAATGCTATAACTTCACTAATTAAACGGTTCTCTTTAATTCTATTTTGGTCGATTTACGAATATGCCTTATCTATATGTATTTAATCCTAATACATTTAATGCTTAATCTTACAATATATTGTCTTTCGCATAGCGAGGCTTGTTGTAAACTCTTATTTAATACGTATGTTGAGGGTTAGAAAGGCGGTGATTAACATGATAGATAATGCAGTGTTGCTTAATTTAGGCGTGGCGCTTGGCATTGGATTGTTAGTGGGCGCAGAGCGTGAGCGAAGTAAAAGTAATGTGCAGACAGTGAATGGTCAGGCGGATAAAACTTTGGCGGGTATTCGAACTTTTACTATTGCCTCAATGCTTGGTGCGATTACATCATGGATGAATTTTTGGTTGCTATTTGCGGCTTTGATTTGTGTTGCAATGTTTGCGGCCGTTGCGTTTTATGTGCGACGTGATGAGCGTTTGGGTTTGACTACAGAGATTTCACTTTTGTTTACAGTAATATTAGGTGCATTGGCAATGACGGCACCGATATTGGCGGCTAGTCTTGCTGTTAGTGCAGCGATTTTGTTATCGGCTAAAGAGCCAATTCATGGTTTTGTGCTTGGAGTTGTTACACAAGAAGAGTTGAATGATTTTTTGACCCTTGCCGGCGCAACGCTAATTATTCTGCCCCTCATGCCCAATGAGCCTATGGGACCATTTAATGCTATCAATCCACGCAACTTATGGATAGTTGTAATTTTGGTCATGGCGATAGGCGCTTTTGGTCATTTGGTTTTACGCATGATTGGTGATCGGATTGGTCTGCCTTTGGTGGGCATGGTGTCGGGATTTATTTCAAGCATTGCTACCATTAGTGAAATGGGTAATCGTTCACGCCAGGCACCAAACCTAATGGGGTCTGCTGTGGCAGGCGCTGTGTTTTCAAGCTTTTCAACAATTTTGCAAATTACTCTGATTTTGGTCGCTATTAGTCAACCAACTTTAAAAGTATTGGCGATACCGCTTGTTTTTGGCGGCATTGCCATTCTGCTTTGCGGCGGAGCGTTAACTTTGAATCTCTTGGAACACTCTGTGGCTGATGCAGGCAAAGTGAGTCAGTCATTTAGCGTAAAGACTGCATTTTACTTAGCGGGCATTATTGCTATAGTACTTGTTGCTTCTGCGTGTCTTAATCAATGGTTTGGACAGACCGGTTTAATAATAGTCTCTGCATTTGTCGGGCTGGTTGATGCACACTCACCTACCGTTTCAGTGGCCTCTTTTGTAGCAAGTCATAAACTCTTAGCAACAGAAGCAGCTTTGCCCATTTTGGCGGCATTTACGCTGAATGCCCTTTCTAAAGCGATTGCTGCGGTTCTGAGTGGGGGTAAAGAATTTGCTAGGCGCGTAGTGCCTAGCTTGTTGATACAAGTGGCAGCAGTATGGATGGGTTGGTTGTTGTTTTAAGATTGGACAAAAGGTTGGTTAAATAACAATGCAGAATAAATTAATTAAAAACTTTGTTTGGATTTTGGTTGCTGCCTTAGGTGCTGGCGCTGTTGGTGGAATTGCCCTTAATCGTGGCGAAAGCATCAATGCGCTATGGCTTATTGTTGCCGCACTTTGCATATATGCTATTGCTTATCGTTTTTATGCTGCATGGTTGGCCACTAAAGTTTTGTTGGTTGATGATACGCGCGCAACCCCTGCAGAGCGTTTAGATAATGGCCGAGATTTTATTCCGACTAATAAATGGATAGTCTTTGGGCATCACTTCGCAGCGATTGCTGGCCCAGGACCATTGGTGGGACCAACGCTTGCAGCACAGTTTGGTTATTTGCCCGGTACGCTTTGGATTTTATTTGGTGCGGTGCTCGGTGGTTGTGTGCAAGATATGGTTACGCTATTTTTTTCAGTTCGCCGCAATGGTCGTAGTTTAGGTCTGATGGCGCGTGATGAGATTGGCCCGATCGGTGGTGCTGCGGCTCTGGTTGGTACATTTGCGATTATGATCATTTTAATTGCTGTGCTTGGACTAGTTGTGGTTAACGCAATGAAGCATAGCCCTTGGGCGACATCTACAGTGGTAGCAACAATACCAATTGCTATGATTGTTGGACTGTATATGCGCCACATACGTGTGGGGAAAGTACTAGAAGCCACTGCACTTGGAATTGCATTGCTGTTGATGGCAGTTATAAGTGGTAGCTGGATAGACCATCATCCATCACTTCATGTGTTATTTGACCATGAAGGTTTAACACTTGCCTGGGGGGTCATTGTTTATGGATTTTTGGCAGCAATTATGCCTGTCTGGTTATTGCTTGCCCCACGTGATTATCTGTCAACCTTTATGAAGCTCGGAACCATTACTTTGCTCACCGTAGCTATATTTACGCTACACCCGCAAATTAAGATGCCGGCTTTGACACAATTTATTGATGGTACAGGCCCAATTTTTGGCGGTAAATTATTTCCATTTGTATTTATTACTATTGCATGTGGCGCTATTTCTGGTTTTCATGCACTAATCTCATCAGGTACCACGCCAAAGTTGCTAACCAATGAGCGTGATATTCGTATGATAGGCTATGGATGTATGTTGCTTGAATCTTTCGTTGCTATCATGGCCTTAATAGCTGCTTCAGTGCTAGATCCAGGCGTGTTTTTCGCGATTAATAGCCCATCAGGCCTGGTAGGTAAGGAAGCCGTAGATGTGGTCGCTATGATTTCATCTTGGGGCTTCCCTGTGACTGTTGATCAAATGAACAACTTGGCCAACAATATGGGGGAGGTTTCTTTGTTAGGTCGCACTGGTGGTGCACCTAGCTTGGCAGTTGGTATGGCGAGTATTTTTGGCAGTTTGTTTGGCAAAGAGTTATTGGCAATGTGGTATCACTTCGCGATTATGTTTGAGGCGATTTTCATACTTACTACTTTAGATGCTGGAACAAGGGTTGGACGTTTCATGTTGCAAGATATGCTAGGAAATGTTTGGCCGAGAATGGCACAGACCTCATGGTGGCCTTCGGTGTTAATTAGCAGTGCGTTGGTAGTAGCTGGTTGGGGATATTTCTTGTATATCGGTGTGATTGATCCTAATGGTGGAGTGAATATTTTATGGCCATTATTTGGTATAGCTAACCAAATGCTTGCTGCAATTGCTTTGTGTGTTGGCACTGGGATTTTAGTGAAGTCTGGTAAGTTGAGATTTGCATGGGTTACAGGCTTGCCTTTGGTATGGTTGATAGTCATTACTAGCACTGCGGCATGGGAAAAAATCACTAGCTCAGACATTCGTGTTGGATTTTTTGCCGCTGCAAATGACATGGCGACTAAGTTAGTCGCTGGTGTATTGCCACCTGAAAAAGCAGCTGTTGCATCGCAGCTCATTTTTAATCAGCATTTAGATGCTTGGCTCACTGTATTTTTTGTTATTGTGCTTTGGGTAGTTGTTTTGGATATGTTACGTGTGATTGTGCAATCTTATTTCGGAAAAGCGGTTTTAGCCACATCGGAAGTTGCCTATCAAAAAACATCTATTAATTAGGTAATAAATTTAACTAAAGGATTGTTCATATGGCAACAGGTGTGATTATTCAAAATCCACAAAATGGCTTAACTCGTATGGGTTATTTTGGTTTTAGTTGGACATATTTGTTTTTTGGCTGGTGGGTGCCGTTAATTCGTGGCGAGCTGGGGGTTGCAGCGCTTCACTTTCTTTTCACCTTATGTACTTTTGGATTGTGGCAGTTAATTGTAGCTTTTTTATACAACAAACAATATATGACGAGAATGCTTGAAAAAGGCTATGTGCTCAAAGATGAGCCCGCCGTTATGGCGCGTGCAAGAGCTGAATTGGGTATTGTGGAGATTTGAGTTTTGATCAAATCATTTAAAAAAATTTGGTCAAAAGTGCGCGAGTTATCTGGCGATGATGCTTATGAGCGCTATTTACAGCATTATGAAGAGTATCATCAAGATGATGCAGAACAGGCTGCGTTACCACTAACTAAAGAAGCATTCTTTAAAGAGTGGCAGGATAAAAAATGGACTGGCGTTAAACGATGTTGTTAACAGAAGCTGATGTTTCACGCGTAATTGAAATGGCTTGGGAAGATCGAACGCCCTTTGAGGCTATTGAATTACAGTTTGGTTTAAATCAAGATGGCGTAATCAAACTCATGCGAAGCCAACTCAAGCTTACTTCATTTAAACTCTGGCGTGAGCGTACTCATGGACAAACTACTAAGCATGCTAAGTTACGCTCTCCAGAGGTTTCACGGCATAAAGCGAATCATCGGGTAAAACAGTTTTAATTTAAAAAATTTTTAATTATTGCGCTTTGCGTTGATGATAAAAATACATTGCCGTACCAATTACTATCATAGGCAAGCTGAGCCATTGGCCCATACTCATCCCAAAACTTAAAATGCCCAAGTTGGCATCTGGTTCGCGAGTGAATTCAGCAATAAATCTAAAGCTACCGTATCCGACTAAAAATAGCGCTGAAACAGTGCCTTTTTTGCGGGGTTTGCTAGAGTAAGTCCATAAAATAAGAAACAGCAAGATGCCTTCTAATGCGAACTCATACAATTGAGATGGGTGGCGTGGTATGTTGTCAACGCGTGGAAAAACCATTCCCCAATTGCCATTGGTTGCTCGACCCCAAAGTTCGCCATTGATGAAGTTGCCCATGCGCCCAGCCCCTAAACCAATCGGCACTAGCGGAGCAATAAAGTCCATAATCCCTAACCATGACTTTTGATATTTATGAGCAAAAAATAACATTCCAACTAGCACACCTAAGAATCCGCCATGAAAACTCATTCCGCCTTGCCAGACGTAAAATACTTCTAGTGGGTGTTTGATAAAGTAGCTTGATTGGTAAAATAATACATAGCCTAAACGTCCACCGAAAATCACACCAAGTGCCCCATAGAATAAAGCGTCATCCACCATTTCCACTGACCAGTCACGCCATGCTTGATGAGCTGCGCGCCATTTTCCTAGTGTTAGAAATGCAATAAAGCCAGCTAGATACATAAGGCCATACCAATGAATGCCAATAGGGCCCAAATGTATGGCAATAGGGTCGATTTGCGGGTGAATAAACATGGGTTGTAGACAATCGAAATAAAAGGATTACGACTATTTTACATCTAAGGAGAGGTTACGTCGCTGACATTTGATTCCCATATAATTTTTAAGGTCATATAACTGATGCCCTTTGGGGCTGGGTAGTTTAAAATTACATTTTTGAATTTTGTTGGATGCTGTCATGCCTGTATATCGTTCACGCACTACCACTCACGGCCGCAATATGGCGGGCGCTCGCGCATTGTGGCGCGCTACTGGGATGAAAGATGGTGATTTTGATAAGCCGATTATCGCTATTGCGAATTCCTTTACTCAGTTTGTACCTGGGCATGTTCACTTAAAAGACATGGGGCAGTTGGTTGCGCGTGAGATTGAAAAAGCTGGTGGTGTTGCAAAAGAGTTTAATACCATTGCAGTAGATGACGGGATCGCAATGGGTCATGGCGGCATGCTTTACAGTTTACCTAGTCGCGATTTAATTGCCGATAGTGTTGAATATATGGTTAATGCTCACTGTGCTGATGCGCTGGTTTGTATTTCCAACTGTGACAAAATTACTCCAGGTATGTTGATGGCTGCTTTACGCCTGAACATCCCTGTTGTGTTTGTCTCTGGCGGTCCAATGGAAGCAGGTAAAGTTAACTGGCAAGGGAGTGATCATAAGTTAGATTTGGTCGATGCGATGGTTGCTGCTGCGGATAGCAAAGTTTCTGATGCAGAATCTGAAGCAATTGAGCGTTCGGCATGCCCAACTTGTGGCTCTTGTTCAGGCATGTTTACTGCTAACTCTATGAACTGTTTAACTGAAGCGCTCGGTTTAAGCCTTCCGGGCAATGGCTCTACGCTTGCTACTCACGCTGCGCGTAAACAATTATTTCTAAACGCTGGTCGTTTGATTGTGGATATCACAAAGCGTTATTACGAACAGGATGATGTAAGCGTATTGCCTCGTTCAATTGCTAATTTCAAAGCCTTTGAAAACGCCATGAGTTTAGATGTGGCGATGGGGGGCTCAACTAATACCGTATTGCACTTGTTGGCTGCGGCACATGAAGCAGGTGTTGATTTCACCATGAAAGATATTGACCGTATTTCTCGGGGAGTACCTTGTGTTTGTAAGGTGGCGCCGGCAACACCTAAATATCATATGGAAGATGTTCACCGCGCTGGTGGCGTGATGGGTATTTTGGGGGAACTTGACCGTGCAGGGGTTATTCATCGTGATACCCCTGTCGTGCATGCTCCAACCATGGGTGATGCATTAGATCAATGGGATGTAATGAAGTCGGGTAATGAGGAAGCTAAAAAATTGTTCTTGGCCGCGCCAGGAGGTATCGCCACTACAATTGCATTTAGCCAATCGATGCTGTGGCCTGAATTAGATACTGATAGAACTGAAGGATGTATTCGAGATAAAGCACATGCTTATTCACAAGATGGTGGCTTAGCAGTGCTTTACGGAAATATCGCTTTGGATGGTTGTATTGTTAAAACCGCAGGCGTGGATGACAGTATTTTAAAATTTATAGGTCGTGCACGTATTTTTGAGTCTCAAGATGACTCGGTTGCAGCCATTCTGAATGATGAAATTGTGGCTGGTGATGTAGTGGTTATTCGCTACGAAGGCCCGCGTGGTGGTCCAGGGATGCAAGAAATGTTGTATCCAACTTCGTACCTTAAATCTAAAGGTTTGGGTAAAGAGTGCGCACTTCTAACTGATGGCCGTTTCTCAGGGGGAACATCTGGTTTAAGTATTGGCCATGCCTCGCCAGAAGCCGCTGAAGGAGGTTCGATTGGATTGGTGGAAGAGGGCGATACGATTGAAATTGATATTCCAAATCGCACGATTAATCTCAAAGTCGATGATGCAACTCTAACAAAACGTCGCGCTGCGATGGAAGCTAAGGGCGAAAAAGCTTGGAGGCCAGTAAGTCGGGAGCGTGTTGTTTCACCGGCGCTTCGTGCTTATGCAGCAATGAGCACATCTGCAGCTAAAGGTGCGGTACGTGATGTATCGCAAATCGAGAAAAATAAGGGTACTCATGATTCATACGGCATCAGCTAAAAATAAAGTTGGGGTGGGCGTTGGTATTGTTCAGTACGAAGACGAACATGGCTTGCAGTTTTTATCCATAGAAAACAACCATGCAACCGCCACTATTGCAATGCAAGGTGGTCATGTAATGCATTGGCAACCTAAAGCGGCTGCATACCCTGTTTTGTGGCTTTCAAGTAATGCACGTTATACCGCGGGTCGTTCGATTCGGGGTGGCATTCCTATTTGTTGGCCTTGGTTTGGGGCTCACCCAACAGATAGCAGTTATTGTCCCCATGGTTTTGCGCGCGTTATTCCTTGGAAAGTATTGCAAACTAGCACCCTAGCAAATGGTGCCACGCGTTTATTACTTGAAATGACCCATACGGACGTGACTAGAAAACAATTGTCTTACGACTATCGTTTTGTATTGGCAATTAACATTGGCGAGACTTTACGCTTGGAAATGATGACGACTAATTTGGCAAGCCATCCATTTATGATAGGTGAGGCATTTCATACTTATTTTAATGTGAGTGATGTTGAGGGCATTCAGGTCACTGGGTTGGAAAATCTAGTATTCTCCGACAAGGTGGCTGGTTATGAGCGCAACATTCAACACGGACCAGTGAAGTTTAATAGTGAGTTTGACCGTGTCTTTATTAATAGCCGTCGTGACATTGTGATTCATGATGCCGCTTATTCACGCAAAATTCGTGTGACGAAATCTTGTAGTCATACCACGGTTATTTGGACACCTTGGGGTGAAAAAGCTGAGCAAATGGCAGATATGGGGGCTAAAAATGAATGGCGTAAGACGATTTGCGTTGAGTCGGCAAATGCGATGGAAAATAGCGTGACGATTTATCCAAATGAAACGCACACTATGGTGACCGAATATAGCTTAGAAGCATTCAGCGACAAAAAATAGCATATGTAGTATGTATTATGGAATGCCTAGATAGCATTAATTATTCAGTTGTCATTAACAGATGATGCTCAATTGTTAAGAAATGTTTAAATTCTTTTCAAAATACTTTAAATATTGAGTATTATTACAAGTGGCAGTAGTTATAGGCTTTTCAAAGTTAATTGAAATTAGGAGATACACATGAAAGCATTATTATTATCAGTTGCTGCTGCAGGTTCATTGATGCTAGCTGGTCAAGCTAGTGCTGATGACGGTGCAAAAGCATTGGCTCAAAAGAGTGGCTGTTTGGCCTGTCACTCTGTTGAAGCAAAAGTAGTTGGTCCAGCATATAAAGATGTTGCTGCTAAATATAAAGGCAAAGACGTCGAAGCTAAATTAATTGCTAAAGTTAAAGCTGGTGGTAGCGGTGTTTGGGGTCCAATTCCAATGCCAGCAAATAGTCCACAAGTTAAAGATGAAGATATCAAAACTATCGTTCATTGGGTATTGTCGCTTTAATCTATCAACCATAGGTTAAATAAGAATAAAAAAAGCCAGTTCAAAAGACTGGCTTTTTTATGGTCTAGATTTTCGCCTTAAGATTCTCTGAGTTTGCTGTGTTTAATTGAGTAAACAAAGTAAATAACCAGCCCTAAGCCCAACCAGAGCAAAAAGCGTGTCCAAGTTTGTAGCGGTAAGAAAGCCATTAACGCAGCGCATGAAAACATGCCTAAAGCGGGAAATAGTGGTGTAAATGGATTCTTGAATGGTCTTGGTAAATTAGGTTGGGTTTTTCTCAACACAATCACACCTAAGCAAACTAATACAAATGCTGCTAAAGTTCCTATGTTGACTAGCTCCGCGAGCGCACCGAGTGGTACGAGGCCTGCGGCAATTGACATAATCACACCGGTAATGATAATTACGCGAATGGGGGTTTGAGTGCTCGGATTCACATGAGATAGATATGGTGTGATTAAGCCATCTCTGCTCATTGCTAAAATGATACGAGTTAGCCCGTAATAGAGCACCAGCATCACTGTAGTCAGGCCAGCAATTACTCCTGTTGAAACGAGGGCAGATGCCCAATTATAGCCGATTGACTCCAAAGCGAAAGCAACTGGATGATCAACGCCCAATATTTTGTATGGCACTATGCCTGTGAGTAAGCCAGCCACAATCACATAGATAATGGTGCAGAAAACGAGAGATGTGATGATGCCAATCGGTACGTCGCGTTGTGGGTTTTTGGCTTCCTCTACTGCAGTTGAAACGGCATCAAATCCAACGTAAGCGAAGAAAACTAAAGATGCTCCTGCAAGTACGCCTACTGTCTTGCCATTTGGTAAAGTATTAAACCAGCCGTAAGGCATAAAAGGGTGCCAGTTCTCAGGGTGAACGTTAAAAATCGCTACGCCAACAAAGACAGTAATAGCGAGAAGTTTGACGAATACCATTGCGGTGTTAAGTTGTGCGCTTTGTTTTGCTCCTCTAATCAGCATACTCATTAGAATCATAATAATTAAACTGGCTGGTAGATTAATGATGCCACCCAATCTAGGTGATTTAGTTAATGCATCGGGTAAACCAAAACCAATAGCATGAAGCGCATTGTTAAAGTAGCCTGACCAACCATTGGCAACTGCCGCGACTGATACGCTATACTCAAGTAATAAAATCCAACCGATAATCCAGGCAACAATCTCGCCAAATGCAACATAGCTGTATCCGTAGGCGCTACCACAGCCGCCGACTGATGCCGCAAGCTCAGCATAAGCAAGCGCAGCAAAAGCACAGGCGACGCCAGATAAAATAAAAGACAATATTACTGCTGGACCTGCTTGGTTGGCCGCTGCAATACCTGTGAGTACAAAAATACCTGTCCCTATTATTGCACCAACACCAAGTAATGTGAGGTCGAAAGCACTCAGACATCGTTTTAGCTCGTTATTACCTTTTGAAGAAACAGCTTTTGTGCGAAAAATTTGCTTAAATAGATTGGCTAACACGCGCATTCCCCTTTTTATTAAAGGCTAATTTTTTAAGAGTAGTAACTTGTTAATACTTTAATCATATAAGCATGATCTAGAACCCCTGCACTTTCACGTATGCTGTGCATCGCCCACATTGGGGAACCAACGTCGACAGAGGCAACGCCTAGGCGAGAAGCAATAATTGGTCCTATCGTGCTTCCACAACCTAAATCGGTGCGATGAACGTATTGTTGATAAGGTACACCAGCTTGCTCACACAGCCTAATAAACCTTGCTGCACTTTCAGCATTGGTAGTATAGCGTTGATTTGCATTACTCTTAATAACGGGCCCTTTATTGATATGCACATGGTGACATGGCTCATAACTGCTCGCATGGTTAGGATGAAAGGCATGAGCCATATCTGCGCTAATGAAAAAACTATTCGCTAATGCACGTAACTTTTCCTCTTTATTTAAGTTCAGACTAATTCGCTCAATTGTGTCAGCTAAGAAGCTACCACTCGCGCCACTTAGACTTTCACTACCTACTTCTTCATGGTCAAACAGTGCACAGATGGCTGTATTTTTTGGTTTTTCATTTGCTAATAAAGCAGATAATGCGGCATGGCAAGATGCAAGATTGTCTAATTGACTATTTGCGATAAATTCTTGGTTTGCACCCCAGATAACGCCTTTCTGGGTATCAAAAACATTGAGCTCGAAATTGATAATGTCTTTAGCTTCAGCCTTGAGTAAGGATGCAATTTTTTCTAAAAATTGGGTATCAGCTTCCACGCCGTCAACGCTCTCGCCGAACAACAAAGGCAACTCAGTTTGTTTATTAAACTTTAGGCCTTTATCATTTACTTCGCGGTTCATATGAATCGCTAGGTTGGGTAACCTCAATATGGGTTTTTCGAAGTTAACTAGTAGAGTTTCAAATCCCTGTTTTGTTCTGATATTCACTCGTCCAGAGATGCTTAAATCTCTATCTGCAAAAGTGACTAATATCGGTCCGCCATATACTTCAACGCCAATGCGGATTAATCCATCGCTACTATAAGCAGCATGTGGTTTTAAACGAAGTCCTGGTGAGTCTGTATGTGCGCCAACAATATTAAAGCCAGAACTAGGAAGGGAATTTTGACCAATAGTGAACGCGATAATTGAACTTCCACCGCGGGTAACAAAATAGCGACCACCTGTTTCAAGTTGCCATGCTTCCGATTCATTTAAGGCTTTAAAGCCAGACCTAATTAGTCTTTCAACGGAAGTTGCAACTGCATGCCAAGGGCTTGGGCTTGCATCAATAAAATCAAGCAAATCTTGAATATTTATGTTCGCAATATTTGTCATAGATCTAGCCAGTTTTTATTAATTAAAAAGTCGGTGTAAAGTTTAGCCTCAGCACTGCCAGGATTAGGTTTCCAATCATAGCGCCATTTCACAATAGGCGGCATCGAAAGCAGAATAGATTCGGTGCGACCATTGGATTGCAACCCAAATAAGGTGCCTCGGTCAAATACCAAATTGAATTCAACATAACGACCACGACGATAAGCTTGGAAATCACGTTCACATTCGCCAAATTTCATGTCTTTACGACGTTGTACAATAGGTAAGTACGCACTAACAAAAGCATCGCCAATTGCTTTCAGCATAGCAAAGCTTTGTGAAAAACCAAGTTTATTGAAGTCATCAAAGAAAATTCCACCAATGCCGCGTGGCTCGTTCCGGTGTTTAAGGTGAAAATACTCATCACAATGTTTTTTGAAGTTTGGATATAAGTCTTTGCCATAAGGCACTAAAGCCTCGCGGCAAGTGCGGTGAAAGTGAACTGCATCTTCTTCAAACCCATAATAAGGAGTTAAATCCATACCACCGCCAAACCACCAAATATCTTGCTCATTTTTGCCTTGAGTGGCTTTTGCGACAAAGAAACGTACGTTCATATGCACCGTTGGAATGTATGGGTTTCGTGGGTGAAATACCAAAGAAACACCCATTGCTTCCCAAGCCCTGCCAGCAGCCTCAGGGTGCGCCGCCGTTGCGGTTGGTGGTAATTTATTGCCTTTGACATGAGAGAAGCCAATGCCAGCTCGTTCAAACAAATTGCCTTCTTCTAACATACAAGAAGTACCACCTCCACCCTCTGGGCGTTGCCAGCTATCATGTAAGAAGTTTTTTCCATCGATCAGTTCAACAGATTCAACGATACGGTTTTGCAAACCTTGAAGATATTCATAAACGGCATTTGGATTAATTTTTTGTTCAGACATTACTTACTTTCTAAGGATTTTCCCGGTCAATAAATCTTGTATAGTCGAAGGTTTTTTCGCGCCCGCCGTTTTACCATGCAATATTAGAGCTTGACCCCCGAAGATTTGCTGACACTCTTTATTTGTTTTTGCTGGTTGGTGACCACTATGATTTGCGCTTGTAGATACCAAAGCCATGCCAGTATCTTTACATAGTTTTGCTGTGTATCGGTGCTTGCTTACTCGGATGGCGATCGTTTTATGGCGGCCAGTCAGCCATTTGGGGCAACGTTTTGAGGCAGGTACTATCCATGTAAGTGGTTTCTGAGGATTTTGCCAAGATTGTTGCATTGTTTGAATTTGAGATGCGTTGAGTGGTGCAACAAACGCTTTTAATTGAGAAAAGCAGTGTGCGACCAAAATAAGTCCCTTATGTTGAGGTCGACCTTTCATTTTTAAGATGCGCTTTACTGCTTGTCGATTAGTGGGGTCACAACCTAAACCGAAGACTGACTCAGTAGGATAGGCGATTACTCCGCCAGCTTCTAAAAAATGCCGAAGGCTACGGGCATTCAATGTTTTTAGCCTTTTACTGCGCGATAACCAATGTCTTTACGGTATTGCGCACCATCAAAATTGATTTCATTAAGGGCTTGATATGCACAGTTTTGAGCATACTTTACTGTTTCGCCTAATGCGGTGACACATAAAACACGACCGCCACTTGTCATGATCTGCCCACCAGTCATCGTTGTCCCAGCATGGAATACTTGCATTTCATCTGTGCCATCAGGCAAACCTGTAATGACATCACCTGTCCGCGGCGTGTCTGGATAATTGGCAGACGCCATTACAACACCTAGTGCGGTACGCCTATCCCAATCAGCTTCAACCTTATCCAAGGTTCCTTCAACTGCATGTTCAGCAAGTTTAACTAAGTCACTTTTAAGGCGCATCAAAATAGGTTGAGTTTCTGGGTCGCCCATGCGACAGTTGAATTCCAAAGTTTTGACATCGCCATTTGGAGTAATCATGAGGCCGGCGTATAAAAATCCTGTGTAAGGAATTCCATCAGCAGCCATGCCTTCAACCGTTGGCTTAATAATTTCACGCATGACTTTTGCATGAATGCTTGGGGTAACAACTGGTGCTGGTGAATAAGCACCCATGCCACCGGTATTAGGTCCTTGGTCGCCATCAAGTAAACGTTTGTGATCTTGACTGGTTGCAAGTGGCAAGATGTTTTTGCCATCTACCATCACGATGAAGCTAGCTTCTTCCCCAGTTAAAAATTCTTCAATTACAACGCGTGCGCCAGCACTACCAAGTTTGTTGTCGGACAACATAGAGTCAATAGCGTTATGCGCTTCATTTAATGACATTGCAACCACAACACCTTTGCCCGCTGCTAACCCATCCGCTTTAATCACGATGGGAGCACCTTTTTTATTCACGTAATCATGTGCGGCTTTTGCATCCGTAAATGTTGCATAAGCAGCAGTTGGAATGTTGTGACGAATCATGAATGCTTTTGCGAAATCTTTAGAGCTTTCAAGTTGAGCTGCTGCTTTAGTGGGACCAAATATCTTGAGGCCAGCAGCACGAAATTCATCTACTACCCCTTGGGAAAGGGTCGCTTCTGGTCCAACAATAGTGATTGCAACATGTTCTTCTTTTGCAAAAGCAACTAGCTCTGGAACGCTAGTAATTTGTACATTCACCATGTCCGGATTGAGCGCAGTTCCTGCATTGCCAGGGGCTACAAATACGCGGCTTACTTGTTTGTTTTGTGCAACTTTCCATGCCAAAGCATGTTCACGCCCGCCACCACCAATAATCATGACTTTCATTGTTTAATCCTAATGAGTAAGCGATTGTGCTTAATTAATGACGGAAGTGACGGAAACCGGTGAGAACCATTGCCAAGCCATGCTCGTCTGCGGCAGCAATGACTTCTTCATCGCGCATGCTTCCACCTGGTTGAATGACGCATGAAGCACCAGCTTCAGCGAGAACATCAACGCCATCTCGGAATGGGAAGAACGCATCGGAAGCAACTGCAGCACCCTTCAATGAAAGGTGCGCATTTTGAGCTTTGATTGCCGCAATTTTAGTGCTGTCCACACGACTCATTTGACCAGCTCCAACTCCTAAAGTCATACCATTGCCACAGAATACAATGGCATTCGATTTAACGAATTTTGCTACGCGCCAAGCAAAGAGTAAGTCTTCTAGCTGTTTCGGTGTTGGTTTTTGTTTAGTCACAATTTTGAATTCTGCTGGAGTGACATTTAATGCGTCAGGAGATTGCACTAACAAACCACCGCCTACACGCTTATATTCTAAAGCGTTGTGTTCCCTTCCAAGCGCAACGGTTAGCACACGAACGTTAGGTTTTGCATCAAAAATTGTTTTTGCATCTAGTGAAACTGAAGGTGCAATGACTACTTCAACGAATTGTTTAACAACAGCTTCCGCCGTAGCTAAATCAATTTCACGGTTGAAAGCGATGATACCTCCAAATGCAGAGGTTGGATCTGTATTAAATGCTTTTTGATATGTTTCAAGTAATGTTGAACCAATCGCCACACCACATGGATTAGCATGTTTGACAATTACGCAGGCTGGAACATCGAATGTTTTTACACATTCCCAAGCTGCATCAGCATCACCAATATTGTTGTATGAAAGCTCTTTGCCTTGAAGTTGTGAGAAACTAGCAAGTGAGCCAGCTGGAACGGTGGCATCACGGTAGAATGCAGCTTCCTGATGAGGATTTTCGCCGTAGCGTAAGTCCATCACTTTAGTGAGCTGTGTTGAGTATTTATCTGGAAATGTTTGTTTATCACAAGTTGCATTCAGGCTAGTGAGATAGTTACTAATTGCCCCGTCATATTCAGCTGTGTGCGAGAAGGCTTTTTTCGCTAACATAATACGCGTTTCGGCACCTACTGCTCCTTTGGTAGAAGTCATTTCACGCATAATGACTGCGTAATCAGCAGGATCAGTTACTATCGCTACATGGTGATAGTTTTTTGCAGCAGCACGCACCATAGTTGGGCCGCCAATGTCGATATTTTCAATTGCCTCTTCTAAACTGCAGTTTGGTTTAGCAATCGTTTCGCGGAACGGATAAAGATTCACTACTACCATATCAATATTAGGAATATTTGCTTCTTGCATTGCAGCTACATGCTCTGGCAAGTCGCGACGACCTAAAATACCGCCATGCACTTTAGGGTGTAAAGTCTTCACGCGACCATCCAACATTTCTGGGAAGCCTGTGTAATCGCTGACCTCTACAACCGGAATATTATTCTCACGGAATAATTTTGCTGTGCCGCCGGTAGATAAAATCTCTACGCCAAAGCTTTGCAAGTTTTTTGCAAACTCAAGAATGCCTTGTTTGTCCGAAACGCTAATAAGTGCTCTTTTAATGACTGCCATGATGAAAAATTTCGATAAAAGTTATTGGAATAAAAAATGAATGAGTAAGCTTTATGCGCTTATTCGATGTTGTATTGCTGTAATTTTTTTCTGAGTGTGTTGCGGTTAAGTCCCAAGATTTCAGCGGCCTTGCTTTGATTGCCGCTAGCTCTTTTCATAATGTGCTCAATCATAGGTTTCTCAATGCAACCAAGCACCATGTCGTAAACTGCATGGGGCGGTTGGCCATCTAAGTCCTTAAAGTATTCATTGAGCGCACGCTCAACGCTCATTGCAAGTTCGCATTGTGAACTCATGCTGCAAGCACCTTAATGTTAGCATCTGCTTCATCAGTAGCATATTGAATGCGCGTGTCTTGTGTCTGCAGATGGTTAAAGAAATCGTTAATCGCGTTCAATTGCTCATCAATTGTTTGCAATTGATTCATCGCATGGCGGAAATTGGCTGAGTCTTTTAAGCCTTTGGTATACCAAGAAATGTGTTTGCGGGCAACGCGCATGCCGGTTAAGTCGCCATAAAATTCGTATAAATCGTGTAGATGTCCGAGCATCACACTACGAATTTCTTCAACCTCAGGTGCGGGCATGTGCTCGCCAGTGGCTAGGTAATGTTCAATCTCACGGAAAATCCAAGGACGACCTTGTGCTGCGCGGCCAATCATTACTCCATCAGCAGCTGTGTACTCAAGTACGAATTTGGCTTTTTCAGGAGTAGTGATGTCGCCATTGGCGATCAGAGGGATTTTAATGGCTTGCTTTACTTCGGCAATAGTGTCGTACTCAGCTTCGCCCATATAAGCACAAGCACGCGTACGACCGTGCATAGCCAAGGCTTGAACACCAATGTCTTCAGCCATTCGAGCCACTGCAATAGCGTTACGGTTCTGTTTATCCCAACCTGTGCGAATTTTAAGTGTGACAGGCACGTTAACTGCTGCAACTACGGCTTTGAGAATTTGAGAAACTAATGGTTCGTCTTTAAGAAGCGCGGAACCAGCCATCACATTACATATTTTTTTGGCTGGGCAACCCATATTGATGTCGATGACTTGTGCACCATGGTCTACGTTGTATCTAGCAGCATCAGCCAGCATTTTTGGATCTGCACCTGCGATTTGCACAGAAATTGGCTCAACTTCACCTACATGATTGGCACGTCTCAAGGTCTTTGCGCTTCCATAGAGGAGTGAGTTTGAAGTCACCATTTCGGAAACAGCGTAACCTGCGCCTAGCTTTTTACAAAGCATACGGAAAGGCCTATCTGTGACGCCCGCCATAGGAGCAACAACTAAGTTATTACGCAGTTTGTAGGGGCCGATTTGCACGTGTGATTTAGAACCTTGCAGGAAAGTTGCTTATTTTATACGCAAAACATGCTTCTTAAAACCAAAATTTGCTTATTTTTTGAACAACTTAGCGATTTTTTTCTATATTGGTTATTTTGGAGTTTCTGACCAAGCATAATCTAATCCATCAATCTTAGATTTAATCTCTATCATTGCTTGGGCAAGCATGTCTGAATCACCCTTCATTCCTAGCTCTATTGTGCGACGTTCATCCAAACGTGGAAGGCTAAATAGCTTGAGGCTTGGGTATTTTTCAATGAGCTCATTCATTAAATCTAATAAATTACTCTCACCTGCATCCATCACTAAAATAGATGATTCAGTGATAACGTTTTGATTAAAAAAATGTCTGTAATAGGTATCGAGCACCCATTCCATCATGGGGTGGGACATTTGAGGAAAGCCAGGCATAAAATAATGTTGTTTAATGCTAAACCCAGCAACCCGATTGATGGGATTTGGAATTAATTCAGCTCCCTTTGGAAAATCGGCCATCAAAACACGTTTGGGATAGGCTGCTTCGCCAAATTGAGTTTCAATTTCAGCGACTGCGCCAGCATGGCGTTCTATTGGCACATCAAGTGCTTCAGCCGCCGCTTGGCGTGTAAAATCGTCAGGTGTAGCACCTATACCGCCGAAAGAAAAAACGATATCGCTTGTCCTAAGACTACGCTTAAATGAACTCACTAAAAGTTCAGGAACATCACCAAGATATTCCGCCCAGCTTAGTTGCAACCCCCGAGTTTTTAGGATTTCGATAGCTTTGCTTAAATGCGCATCTTGGCGTTTACCTGAGAGAATCTCATCGCCAATCACGTAAATGCCAATATTGGGAATATCTTTAGCCATGATCAGTGTGCCGCTTCCCAATTGCAACCCACACCAACTTCAGCAAGTAAAGGGACATCAAGTTTGGCTACATTTTGCATGAGCTGCGGCAACATTGTTTGGACTAAATCAAGCTCAGCTTCCGGCACTTCCAATACCAATTCATCATGCACTTGCATGATAAGCTTTGCCTGAAGCTTTTGTGCAACAATCCAATTTTGTACTGCTATCATTGCAAGTTTAATGAGGTCCGCCGCAGTACCTTGCATAGGCGCATTGATGGCGGCACGTTCAGCGCCTGCGCGTTTCATGCCATTACTGCTGTTGATTTCCGGCACCCATAAGCGTCTACCAAAATAGGTTTCTACATAGCCTTTTTGTTTCGCGGCTTCGCGGGTGTCTTGCATATAAGTTCTTACGCCTGGGTAGCGGGCAAAATATCGCTCGATATAGCTTTGGGCTGCGCTACGGTCAATGTTGAGATTTTGCGCTAAACCAAATGCGCTCATGCCGTAAATCAAACCAAAATTAATGACTTTCGCATAGCGACGTTGTTCATTAGTCACGGCTTCGCGTTCACATCCAAAAATTTCAGCAGCGGTGGCGCGATGAATATCTTCATTATTAGCAAACGCACTTAGCATGCCTTCATCTTGTGAGAGATGCGCCATTATGCGTAGCTCAATCTGTGAATAGTCTGCAGAAACAATCACGCTGCCAGCTGGCGCAATAAAGGCTTCGCGAATGCGGCGACCTTCTGCAGTGCGAACTGGGATATTTTGTAAGTTCGGATCTGAACTTGCTAGACGGCCAGTAATGGCAACGGCTTGGTTGTAATTAGTATGTACACGACCTGTTTGTGTGTTAATCATCTTTGGTAATTTGTCGGTGTAAGTCGATTTTAATTTTGCCAAACCTCGATATTCTAGTAACACCTTGGGTAGTGGGTAATCGAGTGCTAATTCTTGCAATACATCTTCATCGGTTGAAGGTGCGCCAGACGGTGTTTTTTTTGTTGGTTTTATACCTAGTTTGCCGAACAAAATTTCTTGTAGTTGCTTAGGTGAGCCTAGGTTAAAAGGTTGCCCCGCAAGTTCAAATGCTTGTTTCTCTAAGTCCATTAGCTTCATACCAATTTCATTGCTTTGACGATTCAGCATGCCTTGGTCTATCAGAACACCATTTCGCTCTATGGTAAATAGCACTTCGCGTGATGGCATTTCAATTTCGTTGTAAATGAAGCTGAGCTTATCGTCCGCTTGCACGACTGGATACATCGCTTGGTGCAGTTGCAATGTAATGTCTGCATCTTCAGCCGCGTACTCTGCTGCAACTTCTACAGTAACTTGATTAAAGCCAACTTGCTTTGCGCCTTTGCCGGCAACCTCATCGAAACTGATGGTTTTGATGCCAAGATGACGCATGGCGAGGTCATCCATATTGTGCGTTTTATGTGACTCAAATACATAAGATTGCAACAAAGTGTCATGAGCAATCCCTTTTAATTGAATATCATGATTAGCTAATACATGCTGGTCATATTTTAGGTTTTGCCCAACTTTTTGTATGGCAGGATTTTCTAAAACGGGCTTAACTCTCGCTAATGTTGAAAATAAATTAAGTTGTTCTGGCGCATCAAAATAATCATGTGTCAGTGGTAAGTAAGCACCTGATCCAGCTTCAATGCTAAAAGACATGCCAACAATTTTTGCATTCATGGGGTCTAGCGAGGTAGTTTCGGTATCAAAACAAACCAAGGGTGCTTGGCTGATTTTATTTAGCCAAAGGTCTAAATCAGCTTCATTTAGTATCGTGGCATAGTTGCGGGATGTTACTGGGTTGTAGTCAACAACTGTTCCTGTTGCTGTGATTGATTGGCTAGTAGGCGCGAATGAATTATCACTACTCTTAGGCATGATAAGGGGTGTTGCACTAATCGGATCACCGCCCATGCTATCTAATTCGCGCCGCCAAGACTTAAATTCAAAGCGCTCGAATAACTCAACGAGTTTGTTTTTGTCCATCTCCCGCGGAGCGAGGTCGCTTAATGACTCTTGAATGCCAACATCACATCGAATAGTAATTAACTCCCGCGCAGTTGGTAGCCAAGGAAGCGCTTTGCGTAAATTCTCGCCAACTACACCTGTAATATTGTCTGCATTAGCAATAATATTCTCTAGCGTACCGTATTCCTTAAGCCATTTAACAGCAGTTTTAGGCCCTACTTTTTGAACGCCAGGTACATTGTCTGAAGTATCGCCAATTAAAATCAAGTAATCCACAATGCGTTCGGGGGGCAGGCCGAATTTCTTGGTCACGCCTGCAATGTCGAGCACTTCATTGCTCATGGTGTTCACAATGGTGACGTGATCATTCACCAATTGAGCAATGTCCTTGTCTCCAGTGGATATAATCACGCGAATGCCTTCCCGTTCCGCCTGTTTAGCGAGCGCACCAATCACGTCATCGGCCTCCACGCCTTCTTCCATAATCAGTGGCCAACCCATCGCTTGTATCGCTTCGTGGAGAGGCGCAACTTGCGCACGCAAATCATCTGGCATCGAAGCGCGATTTGCTTTGTATTCTGGGTAAATGTCGTCACGAAAGGTTTTGCCTTTTGCATCAAAAATACACGCGCTATAATCAGCGGGATATTCTTTGTGCAAGCGTCTAAGCATATTGAGTACGCCTTGAATTGCACCAGTCGGCTCGTTTTGCCGATTACGTAAATCTGGCATGGTGTGAAACGCACGATAGAGGTAGGATGAACCATCTACTAACAACAAAGTTTTCATATTTGGGTCTACATTATGTCTGTTGCAAAAAAAGTACCAAAAATCGCTGATCCTGATTTTCTAGGCAGTAATCAAACGGCTCATGAATCATGGCACGCATTCGAGATTATGGCAGAATTTGTCGATGCAACGGAAAGCCTTAAAGAAATCACTCCTGCTGTTTCTATTTTTGGTAGCGCACGTACTAACCCAGAACATTCTTATTACAAGCTCGCCGAGGAAATTGCACGTTTGGTTTCTGATGCTGGTTTTAGCGTAATTTCAGGTGGCGGTCCTGGGATTATGGAGGCTGCGAATAAGGGAGCTTTTCCAGGGCGTTCACCTAGTGTTGGACTCAATATTAAATTGCCACATGAGCAAACGACCAATCCCTATCAAGAAATCAGTCTAGATTTTAAGCATTTCTTTATGCGTAAAGTCATGTTTGTAAAATACGCCTCTGCCTACGTTGTTATGCCCGGTGGTTTTGGGACGCTTGATGAGCTGTTAGAAGCGATGACATTAGTACAGACTGGTAAATCACGTCGCATCCCAATTATTTTGGTTGGTTCAACGTTCTGGGGTGGTTTAGTGGATTGGTTCCGTCAAACTTTAATCTCGGAGGGGATGATTGAAGCCAAAGATATTGGGCTTATTCAATTGATTGATGATCCCTGCGAAGTCGTTGCGGCTATATTTAAGCATTATGAAAGTCGTGGTTTTGAACTTTCTGCGGCAGAACGTAAGACTCAGCTTTATTTATAAGACGAAAACGCTTTACCGAGAAGCATGGGTTTTTGATAGAATGAAATCATATGAATTTTTAATTGTTAAACGCGGGAATAATATGCGTATTTTTCGTTTGTTTTTGCTTGTCTTGTTGGCTTTGCCAATGGTCAGCCTCACTGTCCAAGCGGCAGATAAAAAGCCAGTTCATACTGATTTAGAGCCGTTGCCTGAAGCATTGCCACCACCAGGTGTTGTTGAGGTGAATCCAAATGATGAGCCGGAAATTACGATCGTCAAAAAAGGCGAAACAACGGTTGAAGAGTATCGCATGAATGGCGAGCTCTATATGCAAAAAATAACCCCAGCGAATGGAAAGCCATATTACTTGATGAAGCAAGATCAGGAGGGTGGTTGGTCAAGGTATGACGGTCCAGCGACGCCTTTAGTAATTCCTAAATGGGTGATTTTTAGATTCTAACTTTTGCTTGATGGTGCGTTTTTTTATGTTAATTAAACGCAACTCTTTAAATTAAAGCTGTTATGTCCGTATTTACTACCGTATCTGTTGATGAACTAAATCCTTGGCTCAGTGCATATCCCTTAGGCGCTTTGATTGAGCTTCAGGGTATTGCATCTGGCATTTCTAATACCAATTATTTTGTGACCACTTCGACAGGTCGCTATGTACTAACACTGTTTGAAGAACACACTGCTGACGAATTACCCTACTTCTTGAACCTAATGAAGCATTTGGCTGAACGCGGCGTGCCCTGTCCACATCCTGTGATGCGCTCAGATGGTTTATTGTTGGACGAATTGAATGGCAAGCCTGCCGCTTTGGTGACCTGCTTGCGTGGCCGAGACATTGCTGAGCCATCAATCACTCAGTGTGCTGAACTTGGTCGTGTGTTAGCTAATATGCATATTGCAGGATCTAGTTTTGGTGGTAGCAATTATGATTCCCGTGATGTGGTGTGGCGAGAAGCAACAGCTAAAAAAGTATTTGAATTGCTGAATTCAGATGATCAAGCGATGCTTAAAGAGACTATGCGCCGCCAATCGGATTTAGACATGCAAGCGCTGCCGCATGGTGTGATTCATGCAGATTTGTTCCGTGACAATGTATTGTTCGATGGGGATCAAATAGGTGGCCTCATTGATTTCTATTATGCTTGTCGAGGGGCATATCTTTATGATGTGGCGATTGCGGTCAATGATTGGTGTGTGAATGTTGATGGTTCGTTGGACTCGCAGCGTGTTAGAGCTTTGCTAAAGGCTTATCATGAAGTAAGGCCTTTTACAAAAGCAGAGCAGTCTGCTTGGCCAAGTATGTTGCCAATTGCCGCATTGCGTTTTTGGCTATCTCGTTTAAAGGATAAATATTATCCGCAAGCAGGTGAGTTGACGCATGCCAAAGACCCGCAACACTTCCAGAAAATATTACAATGGGGAATGACGCATCAAGCTGAAATCTCAGCCATGTGGATTTAATTTATTTGAAATTGGAAAATTATGACGTTTAAATCAAAAGTGAAACTTGGATTTAGTTGGGTGACCGATAGTTTGGAGTTGTTTAAACAACATCCTGCTAAATGGATGGCCTTGTCCTCTTTATACCTCGTGTTTTTTCAATTTCTTCCAATTTTATTACTTGGGATTATTGAACAGATTAATCAAGCGCATGGTTCGATTATCATTTTATTTTTCGTTGGTATGTTGGGATTGGCGCTTACTTTTAGTTGGCCGATTTTTACCTCGCTGGTGATTGGTGTTTGCCGTGAAACTCATGCCGAAAGAGCAACGTTAGTAAGCGAAGTGTTCCATAGAGTGAAACCACACGTTAAACAACTGGTATTTTTGGGCGTGGCTTTCTTTGTTTATCGTTTGATTATGATTGGTTTGACTGAGACTGACATTCAAGCGCTTGATATTCAGCAAATGGATAAAGAAGTAATGCCAATCGGTTTTTGGTGGTTGATGCTTAAATTATTGGTGTTGCAAGTGCCATTGTTGCTAGCCACTTGGTATTCACCATTGTTAATTTCTTATCATCAATATTCAGTATTTAAGTCAATTGGACACAGCGTATGGGCAGCTTTGCATAATATTACAGCTTTAATTGCTGCCTGGGTAACGTTAACATTAGCTGTGGTTGGTGTGATGCTGGTTTTAGGTTTGTTAATTGGTCTTATCGCAATATTTGCCAAAGGTCTTGCCGCATTTCTGGGAATGTTGCTGATTATGTTTGTATCACTTATGGCAACGGCATTCTTGTTTTCAATCCAATACTTCAGCTTTCTGTCAATGTATTACAAAAAAGGTGAAGATTTTGTTAGCTAAGCATTTACTTTAAAAATTTCATGCAAAACTAGCGCAGTTTAGTTCTCAATATGCTTTCTCTAGTTTTGCATATTCCATCGCCAGCCATTTAAGCCCCTCGCGTCCAAAGTTAATTTGGATGCGCATATCGCTAACATTACCCTCATAGCTCACCACTACCCCTTGTCCAAATTTGGCATGGGAAACTGCTTGGCCTATCTTCCAAGGCATTGCAGATTTTTGTTCGTTACTACTTGCTGAAGGTGTGCTTTGATAGCTATTGTCATAGTAACTGGTCATGCTGGGTTTTGGAGTTTGTTTACTATTTAAGCGTTTTAACAATGCATCAGGAATCTCATCTAAAAAACGTGATGCAATGCCGTAGCGAATTTGCCCATGTAACATGCGGCTTTGGGCGTGACTTAAATAAAGTCGTTGCCTTGCCCTCGTCACTGCTACATACATCAAACGACGCTCTTCCTCCAGTCCATTATTTTCGTACAAACTGTTTTCATGTGGGAATAGACCTTCCTCTAAGCCGCTGATAAAAACTGCTTTAAATTCTAGGCCCTTAGCAGCATGGACGGTCATTAGTTGAAGTGCATCTGCACCAATGTCGGCTTGGTGTTCGCCTGCTTCAAGGCTTGCATGTGTTAAGAACTCGGTAAGGCCATTACTGTTATCTTCTAACGCATCGCTATTGTTGTTCATAAAACTAACGGCGGCATTAATTAATTCATCCAAGTTAGCTATACGATCTTCACCTTCTTTTTCTAGTTGATAGAAGTTTTTTAGACCAGACATTGTAGTCGCAATTTCGGTCATTTCACTCAGTGTTAGGCCTTTTGCATCGTCTTGCATTTGCTTAATTAGCGCAACAAAGCCTTCCAGGCCCTTGCCCGGTCGACCATTGCCAACTTTATTGGTTGCGGCTTGCCAGAGGCTACAATCTTGAGCTCGAGCGGATCCTTGAAGTTGTTCCAAGCTGCGCGTTCCAATGCCGCGAGTTGGGAAATTAATCACCCGCAATAAAGCGACATCATCCTCTGGATTGTTTATTAGACGTAAATACGCCATAGCATGTTTGATTTCGGCGCGTTCAAAAAAGCGAAGGCCCCCATATACACGGTATGGAATGTTGTTTGAGAATAGTGCATGTTCAATCACACGAGATTGTGCATTGGAACGATAAAGCAGGGCGATATCATTGAGCGCCCAACCATCGTTATGTAGCATTTTGACTTCATCAACAATAAAGCTCGCTTCATCAATGTCGTTATAAGCTTGGTAAACTCTTACTGGTTCACCTGCGCCTGCTGAAGTCCATAAACTTTTACCTAAACGGTTTTTATTGTTGGTAATAATTGCATTGGCTGCATCCAAAATATTGCTGTGTGAGCGGTAGTTTTCTTCGAGCTTTACGATGTTTTGAACTTTAAAATCCATTTCAAAGTCACGCATATTCCCTACGCGAGCACCCCGGAAAGCATAGATGGATTGATCATCATCCCCTACTGCAAAAATGCAGTTGTTTGGATCCTCAATGCCCATGCCAGCAAATAATTTTAGCCACATATATTGAAGTTTATTGGTGTCTTGAAACTCATCGACCAAAATATATTTAAAGCGCTCTTGGTAATGCTTGCGAATATTGCTATCTCGGCTTAAAAGCTCATAACAACGTAATAACAATTCCGCAAAATCTACCACGCCTTCTTTTTGACATTGCTTGTCGTATTCCTCAAAAATTTCACGCATGCGCTGTGAGTGGGGGTCGTATGCATCAACGCTTTGTGCTCGCAGGCCTTCCTCTTTGCAGCTATTGATGTAGCCCATCACCTGTTTAGGTGGAAACTTTTCATCATCTACATTCATGACCTTCATCAGGCGTTTAATGGCTGAAAGCTGATCAGCAGAATCTAAAATCTGAAAAGTAGCAGGTAACATAGCTTCACGGTGGTGAGCCCTTAATAAGCGATTGCATAGACCGTGAAAAGTACCAACCCACATACCGCGAGTATTAATAGGCAGCATCGCGGTAAGTCGTGTGAGCATCTCTTTAGCGGCTTTATTGGTAAATGTTACTGCTAATAAACCAGTAGGGGAAACTTGACCTGTTTGAATGAGCCAAGCAATCCGAGTGGTGAGTACGCGTGTTTTACCACTGCCTGCACCTGCTAAAATCAGTGCAGATTGATGTGGTAAAGTCACCGCTTCTAATTGCTTATCGTTGAGCCCGCAAAGGAGTGAGTCTTGAGATGCGTTTGATGTTGTCATATTAAGATTATCGCAGGTCATCGCCACTTCGAGAACAACTTAAACGAGATTAAATAGTCTGGAACTTTACTCAAGTATTGCTGGTCTCTATTAGCACGATAGTGATGTTGATTGTTAAGCGAACAATCAAGTCACTGTCCCACGCTTTCCTCCCTGAGCGTGGAGCCTAACCTAGGCATTTTCCCCCAGCCAATCCCCTTGGCTGGGGTTTTTTTGTCTTTGACATATAAACAAAAAGCCCCTTGCGGGGCTTCATGTATTACAGTTTTTTGCTAAGAATTAGCAACGATTACATCATGCCACCCATGCCACCCATGCCACCCATACCGCCCATATCACCGCCACCCATTGCTGGAGCATCTTCTTTAGGTAGTTCAGCAATCATGCAGTCTGTTGTGAGCATTAAGCCAGCGACTGAAGCTGCATTTTGCAATGCAGAACGTGTTACTTTAGTTGGATCTAATACGCCCATTTCAACCATGTCGCCGTATGTTTCGTTAGCAGCGTTATAACCATAGTTGCCTTTGCCAGCAGCTACGTTATTTACAACGACTGATGGCTCACAGCCAGCGTTTTGGACGATTTGACGTAGTGGTTCTTCAACAGCGCGCAATACAATCTTCACGCCAGCGTCTTGGTCGTGGTTGTCGCCTTTAACTTTAGCAATTGCGTCACGAGCGCGAATCAACGCTACGCCACCGCCAGCAACAATACCTTCTTCAACCGCTGCGCGCGTTGCGTGTAATGCATCTTCAACACGTGCTTTCTTTTCTTTCATTTCGATTTCAGTGGTCGCACCAACTTTAATCACAGCAACGCCACCGGCAAGTTTTGCAACGCGTTCTTGCAATTTTTCACGGTCGTAATCGCTAGTTGCATCTTCAGCTTGTTTCTTCACTTGATCGATACGTGCTTTGATGTTGTCTTCGTTGCCAGCACCATCAATAATGATTGTGTTTTCTTTACCCACCTCAATACGTTTAGCTTGGCCTAGGTCTTCTAACTTGATGTTTTCAAGTTTCAAACCTAACTCTTCAGCAATCACAGTACCACCAGTCAAGATCGCGATGTCTTCCAACATGGCTTTACGACGGTCACCAAAACCAGGGGCTTTAACAGCACAAGTTTTTAAGATGCCACGAATGTTATTCACCACTAATGTTGCTAATGCTTCTCCGTCGATATCTTCAGCGATGATCAACAATGGCCGACCTGCTTTTGCGACTTGTTCAAGTGCTGGGAGCAAATCACGGATATTTGAGATTTTCTTGTCGTATAAAAGCACAAATGGATTGTCCATCAATGCGATTTGACGTTCTTGGTTGTTGATGAAATACGGTGATAGGTAACCACGGTCAAATTGCATACCTTCAACTACATCTAGTTCATTTTGTAAGCCTGAACCATCTTCAACAGTAATCACACCTTCTTTGCCAACTTTATCCATCGCATCAGCAATGATTTGACCAACTGAAGCATCTGAGTTTGCTGAGATAGCACCAACTTGTGCGATTTCTTTACTAGTTGTGCATGGTTTTGATTGTGATTTTAAATCGGCAACAGCAGCTTCAACCGCTTTGTCGATACCACGTTTCAAGTCCATTGGGTTCATGCCAGCCGCAACAGATTTCATACCTTCGCGGATGATTGCTTGTGCTAATACTGTTGCGGTTGTTGTGCCGTCACCAGCAATGTCGTTAGTTTTACTTGCAACTTCTTTAACTAGCTGTGCGCCCATGTTTTCGAATTTGTCTTTTAATTCGATTTCTTTCGCGACAGATACACCATCTTTCGTGATGGTTGGAGAGCCATATGAACGCTCTAATACTACGTTGCGGCCTTTAGGCCCCAAAGTGACGCGCACTGCATTAGCTAAAATATTTACACCATTTACCATTTTTTGGCGAACGTCATCACCAAATCTTACATCTTTAGCAGCCATCTTAAATCTCCTAAATTACTTACTTTAATTACTAAGAATTCTTTATACAAAACAAGGATTGAAGCAATTAAGCCTCGATTACACCCATGAGGTCTGACTCAGTCATCACTAAGAATTCATTGCCGTCGATTTTGACAGTTTGTCCAGCATATTTGCCAAACAACACTTTGTCGCCTACTTTAACGTCAAGTGAAATCACTTTGCCGTTGTCGTCTTTTTTACCTGGGCCTACTGCAATCACTTCGCCTTGGTCTGGTTTTTCAGTCGCTGTGTCTGGAATAACGATGCCAGATGCCGTTGTGCGAACTTCTTCTAAACGCTTAACAATCACGCGATCATGTAAAGGACGAATTTTCATAAATGAACTCCTTAATAATTGAATAAAAAAAACAAATAACAAAAATCTTGGGGTGCATTTTAGCACTCCTGTCCGTTGACTGCTAATACTTTGGGGCAAGGGTTTGGCTTTTCAAGAGAGTGGATGAATTTTTTTTATAAAAAATTCAAAAAATAAAATATATCAGTAAATTCAATGCAATTTCTATGCAATCGGCGATAATAAGCAAATTGTTAGTTAGAAGTTTTTAGGGATATATCGTGACTGAAATTGCAGGGTCGGCAAGTACACAACCAGCAGTAATAGAGCAATTGAACTTATCGTTTGATACTGAACAAGATCGTTTGTTGTTTAAAGTGGGTTTGTCAGACAATAGTGAACTCGCAATTTGGATTACACGTAGAATCGCTAAGTCTATTTCTGTATGGATGCAGGATAGTCAAGTGCCAGCGGATCCTTCTATGCAAGTACTTGTTATGAACGCCCAAGGTGGGCTCGATGCAGTGGGTACTAAACTCATATCGGCCTCTACCATTTCTCCCGAAGCATTAATCAAAACATCCACTCAAAACTTAGACTTCAGTTCGCAATATCAATCTAATCGTACTTCTCGCTTGGCTATACCTATGCTCGCCATTGCTTGTAAAGTATTGACTGATAATGAGACACAATTTGTCCTGGAGTTTAGTGCTAAAGATGGCATTAACGCGCAAATTGCTTTTAATGTCGAGCTTAAGATTGCATTTGGCAATATGTTGCAATTAGCCAGTAAGGAAGCAGCTTGGGATATCGGAGTGCAAAGTAGTCATTTGGTTAGCCCCTCAGTAACTTCATCTCAGGTTATACATTAGTGAACAATAAAGAGTTACTTAGCCGTAGCTTAAATTCTGTGTGGCATCCATGCACACAGATGAAAGCCCATGAATCAATCCCGCTGTTACCAATTGCTAGTGGAGAAGGTGTTTGGCTTAAAGACTTTGAAGGTAAGCGTTATTTAGATGGCGTGAGCTCTTGGTGGGTGAATTTGTTTGGGCATAACGAGTCAAGAATAAAAATAGCCATTGTTGATCAGTTAAATAAACTAGAGCACGTTATGTTGGCAGGGTTTACTCATGAGCCTGTCGTGAAGCTGTCAGAAAAATTAGGAACGTTAACTGGATTAGGGCATTGTTTTTATGCTTCTGATGGCGCTTCTGCCACTGAAATTGCGCTTAAGATGAGTTTTCATTATTGGCGTAATATCGGTCAGTCACAAAAGAATCAATTTTTAAGTTTGCAAAATAGCTACCACGGTGAAACTATCGGAGCTTTGTCGGTTACTGATGTTGCGATTTTCAAAGATACTTATGCGCCATTGTTGCGTCAAAGTGCACAAATGCCATCGCCCGACGCACGTCTCGCTGAGGCTGGTGAGAGTGCGGAAGCTTATGCAAATCGCTGTGCTGATTTTTTAGAGATCTACTTAAAGCAACATCACACTGATATTGCTGCTTTTATTATTGAGCCGCTCATTCAGTGTGCGGCAGGGATGGGAATGTATCATCACGCCTATATAAAAAGGGTACGAGAAATTTGCACGCAATATCAAGTTCATTTAATTGCCGATGAAATTGCTGTAGGGTTTGGCCGAACAGGGAAGATGTTTGCCTGCGAACAGGCGAATATCAAGCCAGATTTTATTTGTTTATCAAAAGGAATCACAGGCGGCTATTTGCCTTTGTCAGCTACGCTTACAACTGATGCAATTTATCAAGCTTTCTATGACGATAGCCTCGCGCGAGGTTTTTTGCATTCACATAGTTACACTGGCAATGCCTTGGCTTGTAGTGCCGCGTTAGCTACTTTGGCGATTTTTGAACAAGATGATGTCCTGTCTAAAAATCATTTAAAAACAGCTTACATCAACAATCAAATCAGCACATGGAGTGATATGCCAATAGCGCATATTCGCAATCAAGGTATGGTATGGGCGTTTGACGTGCAAACAAAAAATCAACAATTTCATAGAGATTTTTATCAACAAGCTTTAGGACAGGGTTTATTGCTTAGGCCAATTGGAAATACGGTCTATTGGATGCCGCCTTATGTCATCAGCCAAGAAGAAATCGATTTTATGGTGAATACAACTAAGCAAGTAGTGCTAGCATGCGTCTAATTCTTGCGTTTTTATTCGCAGTTTCCTCCAAGCTTACTTTTGCTCAAAATGCACAATTGCCTGTATCAGTTATTCAAGCCCTTCAGGCAGAAAATGTACCATTAGAAAATATCAGTATTCATGTTCAGCGTGTTGACCTGTCAAAGGCATTGTTGGCTTACCAGTCTGATGTGCCACGCAATCCAGCATCGGTGATGAAGCTTGTCACCAGTTATGCCGCACTTGATTTGCTTGGTCCTTCTTATCGCTGGAAAACGCAATTTTATGGATTGCATTTGCCTCAGCAAGGAAGGCTTGATGGTGGAATTTTTGTTAAAGGATTCGGGGACCCATCTTTCAATAACGCCCATCTGGCTGAGGTGGTAAGTGAGTTAAAGCAAAAATTCAATTTGAGTGAAATTTGTTGCGAAATTCTTTTAGACAATAGTGCTTATGCATTGCAAAATTTTGATCCAGCCGCTTTCGATGGCAAGCCTTATCGTTCATACAACGCCCCCGCCGATGCATTGATGCTTAACCAGCAAGCTATTCGTTTACAACTCATTCCAAATAACGAAAAAGTGATTGTGGTGACCTATCCAAATTGGCCGGCACTCGTTAAACGCTTCGATATAAAGCCGATTGCGGGCGATTGTGGAGATTGGAAAAACAACTTGCAAATTGAACGTGATGGTCATGTACTTAGTGTACAAGGTGAATATCCTGTCAGTTGTGGCGATAAATATCTAGATGTGAATTGGCAGGGCGCTGAATATGTTGGTGAGCTTTTTTATAACGCTTGGGAAGATGTAGGTGGTCGTTGGACGCAATCAGAAAAAACTGCAATTCGTAAGGCGAGTGTCCCAGAAAACGCGATTTTGCTTACCGAGCATACTTCGCTAACTTTGGCTGAGATATTGATAGAAATGAATAAAACAAGCAATAACGTGATGGCGCGTGCTTTGTATTTAAGCTTGAGTCGTGCCAACAATTCAAATCAAGTAGCTTCAACAGCCAAAAGCGAGCAGGTGTTGATAAATTGGTTGCAAAGTAAAGGCTGGAATTTTAGTGAATTGGTATTAGAAAATGGGGCAGGGCTTTCACGGCATGAGCGCATTAGTGCTTCACATTTAGGATTATTGCTTGAGGATGCCTTCCATAGCCCAGTTATGGCTGAACTAATAGCTTCACTACCTATTTACGGCGTGGATGGCTCATTAAGTATGCGTAAAGATGGGGATCTGTATGGTCGAGCCCATCTTAAAACTGGATCGCTTGACAATGTGAGATGTATTGCTGGATATTTGTTGGATGCAAAAGGCCGCTATTGGTCTGTTGTGTTTATGGTCAATGGTACAAGGGCAGAGGCTACGAAGCCGGCACAGGATGCTTTGTTAAACTGGATATACCAGCAAGAATAAATGCAGCTTTGATTGAGAATAGTCTCGCAAGTCGGGTATGATATTCAAGAATTTATTTTTGGAGCAAAGCATGAAAAAAAATATGTTAATGGCATGCGCTTTGATGATTGCCATGCTCAGTATGACTGGCTGTAAGGCCGATTCAAAAACATCCACGAAGGAAACAGGAATGACACAAAACGTAACAGAACTTATCAAAAAAGATACAGTGCTTGGTGAAGGCCGAGAAGCTGAAGCAGGGTTTAATGTGACAGTGCATTACACAGGTTGGTTATATGATCCAAGCAAGCCAGATGGAAAAGGGACTAAGTTCGATAGTTCACTCGATCGCCACCAGCCATTTGTCTTTTTTTTAGGCGGTGGCCAAGTCATTCAAGGGTGGGATGAAGGCTTTGCAGGTATGAAAGTGGGCGGTAAACGTACTTTGATTATTCCTCCAAACATGGGCTATGGATCCCATGGTGCAGGCGGTGTAATTCCACCAAATGCTACTTTGATTTTTGATGTTGAATTGCTTGGCATTAAATAAAAGTAAAATAGCTCATTATTTTTTGACAAAGGCATCGTAATGAAAGTAAGAGTGAAGTGGGTCGAAGATGTCTGTTTTATGGGCGAGGCTGAGAGTAGTCATGCGGTAGTTATGGATGGCTCGCCTGAGATCGGGGGGCGCAATCTTGGGATGCGTCCAATGGAAATGTTGCTTGTTGCTATGGGGGGGTGTTCTTCTATTGACGTGGTCACGATTCTTAAAAAATCACGTCAAGCGATAACTAATTGTGTTGCTGAGATTAGTGCTGAACGAGCCGATGAAATCCCAAAAGTGTTTACTAAAATTCATGTACATTTTCTGGTAACAGGAAAAAATCTTAATCCTATTCAAGTTGAGCGTGCGGTAAATTTGTCTGCTGAGAAGTATTGCTCAGCCTCTATTATGCTTGGAAAAGCTGCGGAACTGAGCCACAGCTTTGAGATTAAAGAGGCTGAATAGTTTTTTCGTTAGACGCTTCAATGATTAAAACAGTCAGTGCTTCATCTGTTTCAATCACTTCCATTAGTCTGTCAATGTTTGGGTGTTTGCCAGGATTTTCTTCGGCATCTTGAGAATGTTCTGCGTAAATTTTCAATCCATCTTTTGCTGCATCTTTGTTAATGCAACCCCATTTTTTGAATAAATGGTGATACACCTTTACAGAGCCTTGGCTGCCAGGTTTGTTTTCGATCACACCTACATTTGACCCATCAGCTTTAGCCAATTCAATTTTTTGAATATGTTCGCTGTTTTCTAACGTGGCTAAAATTTCGCTAAATTTCTTCATGTGTCTTTGCTGGCGCTTTCTATATTAAAAGTGATTTATAAATGATAGGTGGTTGAGGTCATGATTTTAGACATGCCTTGCATGGCCATTTTTACTATACTTGGCAATTCTGTGCCGCCTAAATGTATAGCTGTTGCAGCATGCTGTGCTTCGTCTGTTTTCATTTGTTCTAAAATGGCCTTGCTTTTATCGTCTGCCACAGGAAGTTCGTCTAGATGGCGATTAAGATGTGCACCTACTTGTCGCTCAGTTTCAGCTAAAAAGCCTAAATTCCATTTGTCACCCAATGCACCAGCGATGGCACCTAATGTGAATGACCCTGCATACCAGATTGGGTTGAGTAAGCTGGTACGGCCATTAAGTTCTTGAATTCGTTTTTCGCACCAGGCTAAATGTTCTGTTTCCTCTTTGGATGCTTGCTCTAACGCGCTTACTGTTTGAGGGTTCTTAGCAGTGAGTGCTTGACCGTTGTAAAGCGCTTGAGCGCATACTTCACCACAATGGTTGATACGCATTAAGGCCGCCGCATGTCTCTTTTCGTCTAGGCTTAATTCAATATTTTGTTTAATATTTTCGTCTGGATGTGGACGAATGCTATGGGCATTAGAGGCTAATGTTTTTAATCCCTTGTCGAATTCTATAATGAGTCGGTCTAGCATGGTTTTGCACCGGTTATTTTGACAATCGCTCTGTCTTTCCGAGCTAATATTGAGGGTAAGCTTAGCTTACCCTCACAGGTATTTATTTTTTGCTAGGCGCTAATATGTCGATACCTTTAAGCAAGTTAATTGCTTGCATAAATTGGTAGTCAGTTTTTGTGCCAGCTTCCATTGGTGATTTGTCTGAACTTTGCTTATCATCTTTTTTTACAGTTGCTGGTTTTTGTGCATCTTTTGTTGTAGCTTCAGCATCTGTAGGATTGGACAAGTGATTGCTTAAGTCAGCTTCACGCAAGTTCATGCCTTGTTCAGCAGTACTCACTGTTGCATCTTCAACTACGATATCCGGAACGATACCTTTAGCTTGGATTGAACGGCCATTGGGGGTGAAATAACGGGCTGTTGTGAGCTTAATCGCTGTGCCATTGTTCATGGGTAGTACAGTTTGCACTGAGCCTTTACCAAAGCTTTGTGTCCCCATAATCACTGCACGCTTATGATCTTGAAGTGCACCTGAAACAATCTCAGATGCTGATGCAGAGCCACCGTTAATTAGAACTACCATTGGAACGGTTTTAATATCCGCAGGCAAATCTTTCAAGAAATCTCCAGCTTCACCACCACGCGCATAATTTGCTGCATTTGCAGTTAAGTGCATTTTTGCGTCCTCTGTTCGACCTTCTGTGTAAACCACAAGCGCGTCTTTTGGCACAAATGCTGCAGTAATCCCTACCGCCGCAGTAATTAACCCGCCTGGGTTATTACGTAGGTCCAGTACTAGCCCTTTTAATGGGCCTTTATTTTGGTCATGCAATGCTTTAATGGCTTTTGCCAAATCTTCAGCTGAGTGTTCCTGGAATTGCGTTACACGTAGATAGGCATATCCAGGCTCAGGCAATTTATATTTCACACTTTGAGTTTTAATGATCGCCCGAACCAATGTGATGTAAAGAGGTTTGTTTTCACCTTTACGCAAAATAGTTAACTTGATTGGGGTGTTTGGTTTGCCGCGCATTATCTTCACAGCGTCATTGAGCGTCATACCTTTGACCAACTTATCATCAAGTTGCATGATGAGGTCGCCAGTTTTGATGCCAGCTTTAAAAGCAGGTGAGTCCTCAATTGGAGAAACTACTTTTACCAAGCCATCCTCCATCCCTACTTCAATACCTAAACCTCCAAATTCGCCTTGAGTGCCAGCTTGAAGGTCTTTGAAACCCTCTACATCTAAGAATGAAGAGTGCGGGTCTAAGCCAGTTAACATTCCGTTGATGGCTTCATTTATGAGCTTTTTGTCCTCGACTGGCTCTACATAATCACTTTTAATTTTGCCGTATACTTCAGCAAAGGTGCGTAATTCATCAAGTGGCAATTGTGGCTTAGTTTCTTTTTCCGCAATCGCTGGATAATTGAGGCTGATTGTTACGCCTAATACAGCTCCAATGACTACTAAGCTGATTTTTTCAAATTTTGTACGCATGAAATAAAAATTCCTTCACTGACTTTTTAAATGCTTATTCCCAAGATGGGATCATAAAAATGATGATTGAGATAATATCGTGTTGCGCTATTTAAACCAATTGAAATAATATGTGTTCAAGTATTTTTTAACTTATAAAAGGTCGAATGAGCGCAAAAATTAATAAGATTGAAATCGAATTTTGCACCCAATGTCACTGGTTACTCCGTGCCACTTGGATGGCACAAGAACTTTTAACAACCTTCAATACAGACATCACAAGTCTTTCTCTAGTTCCGGGTACTGGCGGTATTTTTGAAGTGAGATTGAATGGTGAAGTAATTTTTTCACGTAAAGAAGCAGGGCGTTTCCCAGAATCTAAAGAATTAAAGCAGTTAGTGCGTGATGTGATCGACCCCGAAAGGTCTCTAGGGCATAGCGACCGAAAAACTGAATAATTTATTTGGTCAGCGATTTATTTTGCTGGTTTCCGAGGTCGGTGTTTGCAAGCTCTTTTGCATCAACTCGACGAGCGCCCGTATAACGTTTTGACCAATAACTGTCATTCATATCTGCGACACTAATACTGCTGCCTGCACTTGGTGCGTGGATAAAGCGATTGTTTCCTACATAAATACCCACGTGTGAATAGACTGATTTCATAGTGTTAAAAAAAACTAGGTCGCCTGGCTGTAATTCTTTTTCGCTCACTTTCGTGCCAATTTGGCTCATAGCAGTTGCACCATGAGGTAAAGTTAAGTTAGCAGCTTCTTGGAAAACGTATCGCACGAATCCGCTGCAGTCAAAACCTGAGTCAGGGTTGATGCCACCGTATTTGTATTTCACACCAATTTGGCTAAGCGCATGCAGAATAATTTCTTGCGCAGTACTTGTCCATGAGTTGTTAGATTCATTCTCTGATTGAGATTTTGCAGATGCTGAAGTTTCATCACTGCTTTGTGAGAGGAATGGAAAATCAAATGCCAACGCGGTATGAGCTCCGCCAAAAATTAGGGTAGCTATCGCGATTAATGACATTTTTCTCAAATTTATCATGAGTGTATTATAAAGGCTACAATCTTTTTTTCCTATTAATACTAACGTTTTGTTCTCGTTTTATAAAGCATCATAGATGAAGCCTAGGAAGATAAATGCTATAGTTGGAACATCGTTTCCAGCCTGTATTTCATGAAAACTTCACGCCGTCATCTCGAACTTCTTGCCCCTGCTAAAAATGCTGATTTCGGTATTGAAGCTATTAATCATGGTGCGGATGCAGTTTATATTGGTGGTCCAGCCTATGGCGCGCGGGCTAAAGCGCTCAATACGGTTGAAGATATCTCGAGATTGGTCAAACATGCGCATCGTTTTAATGCTGAAGTGTTTGTGACGCTAAACACTATTTTTCATGACAATGAGTTAGAGGGGGTCCGCGAAATTGTTTATCAGCTTTACGACTCCGGTGTAGATGCACTCATTGTGCAAGATATGGGTCTTATGGAAATGGATATACCGCCTATTCAATTGCACGCCAGTACACAAACCGATATTCGTACGATTGAAAAAGCTAAGTTTTTAGACCAAGTAGGATTCTCCCAAATTGTGTTGGCGCGTGAGTTGGATTTAAAGACTATTCAGCAAATCGCGGATGCAACCACCTGTCATTTAGAGTTTTTCGTTCACGGGGCTTTATGTGTCGCGTTTAGTGGACAATGTTTTATCAGCCATGCGCATACAGGACGAAGCGCTAACCGTGGTGAGTGCTCTCAAGAGTGCCGTTTACCTTATCGATTAGAAGATGCCCAAGGTCGCGTAATTGGTAACGACAAGCATTATTTGTCCATGAAAGATAATGACCAAAGTGCCAATTTGCGTGCTTTGATTGGCGCGGGGATTAGCTCATTCAAAATTGAAGGGCGCTATAAAGATTTGTCTTACGTGAAAAATGCCACCGCGCACTATCGCCAGCTATTGGATGACATCTTGATCGATATGCCTGAGTACGCAAAAACCTCATCAGGCCACACTAACTTTACATTTACACCGCAGCCTGAAAAAACCTTTAACCGCAGTGCCACTGATTATTTCGTCAATGGACGTCAAGCCGATATTGGTGCGTTTGATACCCCTAAATTCTCTGGTGAAGAAGTGGGTAAGGTGACTAAAGTGGCTAAAGACTTTTTTGAAGTGGATAGCCACATTGAGCTTCATAACGGCGACGGCTTGTGTTTCTTTGATGTACATAAAGAGCTCGTTGGCATGCGCATTAATACGGTTGAAGGTAAGCGACTAACCCCAAATGAAATGCCCGAAGATATGCGCCGTGGCATGACGCTTTATCGTAATCGTGACCATGCATTTATGCGCTTGCTGGAGAAGGATTCCGCTACGCGAAAAATCCCTGTGGATATGCATTTTTATGAAACGCCAGATGGCTTTGCGCTCAGTGTGACGGATAGCGATGGATTTCGCGCAACGGCCCTTTGCCTAGTAGAAAAGCAAGTCGCGCAACAAGCAGAAAAAGCCAAAGTTAGTTTGCGTGAGAATCTAGCAAAATTAGGCAGTACGGATTTTGTCATGAATGCGATTTCTTTAGACTTATCGCAAGCTTGGTTTGTGCCGGCATCTAACATTAATGCGCTTAGACGCGATGCCATTGAACAACTGACAGAAGTGCGGATTGCCAGCTATCAGCGTCCTGAAAAACGCATGCCAACTAATCCCCCAGCAACTTATCCTGAAGATACGTTGAGTTATTTGGCGAATGTTTATAACAAAAAAGCGCGCGCTTTCTATGAGAAGCATGGTGTCAAAATGATTGCGGCAGCGTATGAGGCGAACCAAGAGTTAGATGAAGTGCCGCTTATGATCACCAAGCATTGTCTACGTTTTAGTCATGGCATGTGTCCTAAGGAGGCGAAGGGGGTGATTGGTGTTCAAGGCACCGTCACCGCTGAACCAATGACCTTAATTAATGGCAACGATAGATTCACGTTGAAGTTCGACTGCAAGCCTTGTGAAATGCATGTGATGGGGAAGATACGCAAACCAGTACTGCAAATGCCGCCACCTCAGCCTTTGCATTTTTTTCCAAATCGTCCTAAAACTTAAGGTGCTGGATTCATCATCCGCAAGTGCAGATCTTCAATCTCTAACATGACTGCTGGCGATAGCTCTGTCTCCCAGGCAGCAATGTTTTCTTTGAGCTGACTCATACTCGTTGCACCAATAATCGTGCTGGTGACAAACCAACGGTGATACACAAATGATAAAGCTAGCTGGGTCGGTGTTAATCCATGGGCACGGGCCAGTTCAGCATAAGCTTTGCTTGCTGGCGTGACATTTGGTTTTTTGTAGCGCTGAGCATAGCCTAAAAACATTGTCACACGACCTGGTGCTGCAGGGTCATCAATATATTTGCCAGTCAAATGTCCAAATGCCAAAGGTGAATAAGCAAGTAAGCCAACATTTTCGCGAAAAAGCACTTCTGACATGCCGAACTCCATGCCACGATTGAGTAAGTTGTAACAGTTTTGAACAGTGGCTACACGAGGTAAATCATATTCTTTGGCGATACGTAAGAACTCCATCAAACCCCATGGTTGTTCGTTGGATAGTCCGACATAGCGAATTTTTCCCTCTTTCACTAATTCGGCCAAGGTCTCTAATTGGTTTCGAATTGTCACCCATTCTTTGCGTTCTCCTTCGCCTAATTTGCCTGATAAATATTCATTGGAAGGGTCGAATAGATATTGCCCAAACATAGGCACGTTGCGCTCAGGCCAATGCAATTGATAAATATCAATGTAGTCAGTTTGCATGCGTTTGAGTGAGCCTTCAATCGCTTCTCGGATATTATTGCGGTCCAAACATGGTGGCCCGCCACGTATCCAATCCATACCGCGTCTTGGGCCAGCAACTTTGCCACCTAAAACAATTTTGTCCCTTGGCTGATTTTTGAGCCAATTGCCAATAATCGTTTCTGTTTTAGTATAGGTGTCTGCTTTTGGTGGCACAGGGTACATTTCCGCCGTGTCGATAAAGTTAATGCCTTGCGCCATCGCATAATCGAGCTGGTCGAAAGCTTCGGCTTGCGTATTTTGGTCTCCATAGGTCATGGTACCCAAGCAGATGGCAGAAACGTTTAAATTCGTATTGGGGATATTGCGATATTGCATGGCAGTCCTAGTATTTAATTCGTGATAGGTTTAATTGTACGCTTTAAAGAATGAAAAATAAGTCATGACGTTCGTAGATGACAATATAAAAGCATTACAATTGCGACTCGCTTTTGAGATGCAATTTTTTCAGTACATTTTTTGAAAGTTAGCTTTGTCCGCGTCAGATTCAAAACTCAATTTTATCTTTTCTGAAAAAGGGCCACTTGCTGAGGGCATCCCTGGATATCGCACGCGACAACAGCAGCTAGAAATGGCCTTGGCCATTGAAACTGCCATTCAAGAAAATAAACAATTAGTTGCTGAAGCAGGTACGGGCACAGGCAAAACTTTTGCTTATCTAGTTCCAGCCTTACTTTCTGGTGGCAAAGTCATTGTTTCAACGGGTACCAAAACGCTGCAGGACCAATTATTCCACCGTGACTTACCTGCCGTGCGCGATGCGCTAAAAGTGCCTGTGACAGTTGAAATGCTCAAAGGTCGCGCTAATTACGTGTGCCATTTCCACTTAGAACGCTCAGCTAATGAGGGCCGTTTTGTTTCGCGTGAGGATGCTAATTATGTTCACGTGATTCGTAATTTTGTTGAAAACAGCAAAACAGGCGACAAAGCTGAGTTAATTGAAGTGCCAGAGAATGCAACCATTTGGCCTAGCGTCACTTCGACCCGTGATAATTGCATGGGGCAAGAGTGTAATTTTTACAAAGATTGTTTTGTGATGGATGCCCGTAAACGCGCTTTAGCTGCTGATGTGGTTGTGGTTAACCATCATCTATTTTTTGCAGATGTCATGCTTCGAGATGAAGGCGTGTCCGAGTTACTGCCCTCAGCCAATACGGTAATTTTTGACGAGGCCCATCAATTGCCTGAAGTTGCTGGACTTTTCTTTGGAGAGGATGTCTCGACCAGTCAGCTTTTAGAGTTAGCGCGCGATGCTGAAGCAGAATACATCACTACCGCTAAAGATTGCCCCGCTTTGCAAGAAGCTGCCAATGCTTTAGAAAAATCCGTCCGAGATTTTAGGCTGATATTTGCTTATGAAGGCTCACGTATGCCTGTGCAAAAAGCTCTGGCTTTGAAGGGCTTTGATAGCGCTTATAGTGAGATGCAAGCCAAGCTTCAAGCCTTGACTAATGTGTTGGAAACTCAAGCACCGCGTGACCCTGCGCTTGAAAATTGTTGGCAACGCGGAGCGGGGCTCATGGTGCAATTTCAACGCTGGCTTGCCGCTGAAAATGCCAACTTAGTACGATGGGTGGAAGTCTTTACGCAAAGCGTACAACTTCACGCTACACCTTTATCAGTCGCAGAAGGGTTTGGTAAGCAACTTAATGCCTCGCCACGTGCTTGGATTTTTACTTCAGCAACGCTCGCTGTAAAAAGTGATTTCAGTCATTACATCGGCCAAATGGGCTTAAGTAATGCCAACACAGGTTATTGGGAAAGCCCGTTTGATTACGGCAAGCAGGCACTCTTTTATGTGCCAGAGAATATGCCTGAGCCTAACAGCCCTGGCTATTCAGCTGCTGTTGCGGCAGTGGCTTTACCTGTCATTCAAGCCAGTGGTGGACGTGCTTTTGTGCTTTGTACTTCATTAAGAGCCATGCGCGAAATTCACGCTTTATTCAAAGAAGCATTTGAACAAAATGGCATTGAATATCCATTAATGATGCAGGGTGAAAGCTCACGAAGCGAATTATTGGAGCGATTTCGTAAACGTGGAAATGCTGTGCTGGTGGGAAGCCAAAGTTTTTGGGAGGGCGTCGACGTTCGCGGCGAAGCGCTTTCCTGCGTGATTATCGACAAACTCCCTTTTGCCCCACCAGATGATCCTGTGCTAGCAGCGCGTATCGATAAGATGAATGAAGAAGGCAAAAATGCCTTCATGGAATATCAATTACCTTATGCGGTCATTACGCTAAAGCAGGGGGCAGGGCGATTAATTCGTGATGAGGCTGATAGTGGTGTTTTGGTGATTTGCGACCCTCGTTTGATTTCTAAGCCTTATGGGCGCCGTATTTGGCAGAGCTTGCCTCCATTCAAGCGCACCCGATTTTTTGCTGATGTGCAGGCATTTTTTGAAAATATTAAGAACTAAAAGCGGGCCCTAACGAATTGGCTTAAGCAAGTCCGATAAGCCGTTGTGATCAATCTCTTGCATCAATTGTAATAAACGACCAATCTCTCCCGGTGGAAATCCCTCACGCGCAAACCAATTGAGGTAATTGCCTGGCAAATCCGCAATAATGCGGCCTTTGTGTTTGCCGAAAGGCATTTTCATCGTGACAAGTTTTTTAAGATCTTCGGGATGCATTTTGAATCAACTAAAGCCAGCCAGCTTTCCAACGAGTTTCATCTGATAAATCCCGCCAATGTAAAGTTTGGTGGCGCTTGCTCATTACTGCCTCTAACGTGACTTCGGTGACGATTTGCGTGTCAGCTTCATCTTGCGTGACGCGCACCACAATAAAATGTTTTTCACGGCTTTGTGGTGTTGTTGCTGTCCATTTGGTATGCATTAATTTTTTAGGGCTAAGGGCCATATTTGTCATTCATCACAGTTGCGCTTATTTTATCAGTCGGCGATGCTTTGAGCTAAAATCTCTTTATGAAACCAAGCCTCATTCTCATTCCAGAAAGTGAATATGTGTTCACCGCGATGCGCTCGCAGGGTGCAGGTGGGCAAAATGTGAACAAAGTTTCAAGTGCAATTCATTTACGCTTTGATATTTGCGCATCATCCCTCTCATTGCCGCATCAATTGCGCCTTATAGGGCTCCGCGATTCTCGCATTACCTCAGAGGGCATTATCATCATTAAATCGCAGCAATACCGTAGCCAAGAGCTTAATAAGCAAGATGCGATTGAGCGACTTCATGCCCTAGTGAATAGCGTAGCAAAAGCACCTGAAATTAGAAGGCCAACTCGCCCAACATTGGGATCGCAAAAAAGACGCTTGGCGAGTAAAAGCCAACGCGGTGAAATCAAAGCCAATCGAACACGGCTAGGTTATGGCAAAATAGAGGCTGATTAACCTTTCAATTCTGTATGCAAATCTTATCCATCGACACCTCCACTGAGTTCTTGTCTTTAGCCTTGTGGCTAAATGGCCGTGTATTGTCGCGCGATATTCATGCGGGGCAAACGCACTCACAGCAGATTTTGCCAACCCTGCGGGAGTTGCTCGATGAAGCTAAAGTTGAGTTAACGACACTCGATGGTATTGCTTTTGGGGCGGGCCCAGGCTCATTTACTGGCTTACGTATTGCTTGCGGCGTAGCACAGGGTTTGGCATTTGGTGCTAATTTACCAGTGGTTGCGGTGAGCACATTGCAGGCCTTGGCTCAACAAAGCGGCGCAGAAAAAGTAATTGCCTGCCTTGATGCGCGTATGGGGGAAATCTACCACGCAGCTTATGAAAAAAATAAGGGTGAATGGATTGAGGTCAGCGCGCCAGCGCTATTCAAACCTGAAGATGCGCCCAAAGTTGCTGGTGGGGATTGGGTGGGCGTGGGCACAGGTTGGTTGGTTTATCCCGAGATATTGCAAGCTGTATATGGCGAGCAATTACGTGAAATGTCAGCGCAAGACCATTACTCACACCCAACCGCCACATCGATTGCAGAACTTGCTTTGTCAACTTTTGAAGCTGGCTTAGCAAGCCCCGCGCATGAAGTCGCACCAATTTATATCCGCAACAAAGTGGCGCTTAAAATGAGTGAACGGATAAACCGCTAACATGAGCACGCAACTCAAACCCGCCAATGTGAGCTTCAGAGAGATGCGAGCGTCGGATTTAGATGCTGTGATGCAAATCGAAATGGCGAACTTCCCATTTCCTTGGACGGCTGGAAATTTCAAAGACTCAATCAACTCAGGACATATCTGCTTGTTGCTTGAGATTGATCAAGCCTTGGTTGGTTACGCTATTTTAATGATGGTGCTCGATGAAGTGCACCTGCTCAACATTAGTGTTTCGCCAAGTTGGAAAGGCAAAGGATGGGGTCGTCATCTACTTAACCAGATGATGCAAATCGGCCGTGAAAAAGGCGGACTCAATATGTTTTTAGAAGTCCGCCCATCTAATGTTTCCGCTATCACGCTTTACGAAAGTATAGGTTTTAACGAAATGGGGGTGCGCCCTGGCTACTACCCAGCGCACAACGGCCGCGAAAATGCGGTTTTAATGGGAGTTGCGCTATGAGTTTGACTCATGAAGATATGATGCGTGAATTAGAACTTTTGCCTGTTTGGCGCTTAAATGCCTCTTTGGAGGTTTCTGTTGATGCTCTTGTCGCTGCGCCAATTCAATCTGAAGTGGTTGCTGATTCAAAGATTGATCTTAAGAATGAAGAAGAACTGGTTGTTGATTTTGAGTGCGTGACAGCTCAAGAAACGGCTTTACCAAATATTGCCAATATGGATTGGGCAGAACTCAAACAACACATTATTGGTTCGGGCGATCCAAATGCAGATTGGGTGTTTGTGGGCGACGAAACTTTCGATGCTGATGTCGGTATACTACTTGATAAAATGCTCATCGCCATTCAGCTTCAACGGGGTAAAAATGTGTATCTCACTCAGGTAAATGAACTAGATTTCTTCAACCGCCAAATCGCCCTCATTCAGCCGAAATTAATCTTCGCTTTTGGAGAAAAATTTGCCCAAAGTTTACTTGAATCAAATGATCCGCTTGATGCTTTGCGTGGCAAAGTGCATCAATATAAAGGCGTGGCGCTGGTTGTCAGTTATTCGCCATCTCACTTACTACATCATACCCAAGACAAAGCGAAGGCTTGGGCGGATTTGTGTTTGGCAAGAAACACTATTGAAACCTTTAATTAGGCTGACGTTAAGTTGATTTCGCTATAAAATCCCACCCTTTGCCACTTGATACTTAAAAAGAAGTTTTTATGCGCGCCTCACAGTTTTTTATTGTCACCCAAAAAGAAGCACCCCAAGAAGCGGAGCTTGTTAGTCATCGCTTAATGTTACGTGCAGGGTTTATTAAGCGTTTAGGTTCAGGCCTTTACACATGGATGCCGCTTGGTTTGCGTGTGCTACGCAAGGTGGAGGCGGTGGTGCGAGATGAGATGAATAAGGCAGGTGCGCTTGAGCTTTTGATGCCAGCTGTTCAACCAAAAGAGTTGTGGGAGGAGACAGGCCGCTGGGCGGTATTTGGCCCACAAATGTTAAAGATTGAAGACCGTCATGAGCGTGAGTTTTGCTTTGGTCCAACGCATGAAGAGGTAATTACAGATATTGCCCGGCGTGAGATTAAGAGCTACAAGCAATTGCCGCTTAATTTTTACCAAGTGCAAACCAAATTCCGTGATGAGATTCGCCCACGTTTTGGGGTGATGCGTGCTCGCGAATTTATGATGAAAGATGCCTATTCTTTCCATACCAATTTAGCCTCGCTTGAGCAAACTTATGAGCGTATGTATCAAGCTTATTCTAACGTGTTTACCCGTTTGGGTTTGGAGTTCCGTGCAGTTCGTGCTGATACAGGCGCTATTGGTGGCGATGGTTCCCATGAGTTTCATGTGCTGGCTGATTCAGGTGAGGATGGTTTGGCGTATTGCCCAACTTCAGATTATGCAGCTAACGTGGAGTTGGCAGAGGCTTTAGCACCAAGCGCTCCACGTGCATCCGCAGCTGAAGAAATGAAACTGGTAGAAACACCTAAGCAAACCACTTGCGAAGCAGTGGCAGAGTTGCTGAGTGTAAGTTTGCAACGCACTGTAAAATCTATCGCGTTAGTTGCGAATCATAAGTTCTACTTGCTCTTACTTCGTGGCGACCACAGCTTAAATGAGATTAAAGTAGCTAAGTTAGAAGGCTTGGCAGATTTCCGTTTTGCAACCTCTGAAGAAGTGCGTGCAAACTTAAATGATTGTCCACCTGGTTTTATCGGCCCTGTCGAAGTGGGGGCGAATGTGACAGTGATTGCTGACCGTACAGTAGCTGCGATGAGTGATTTTATTTGTGGGTCAAACCAACCAAAACTGCATTTGTCGGGTGTGAATTTTGGTCGTGACTTGCCTGAACCAAGTTTAGTGGCAGATATTCGCAATGTGATTGATGGTGATCCAAGCCCAGATGGCAAGGGTGTGTTAGCTTTATGTCGGGGTATTGAAGTGGGCCATATTTTCCAATTGCGGACTAAATACGCGCAAGCGATGAACGCTACTTATCTTGATGAACAAGGCCAAACTCAAGTGATGGAAATGGGTTGTTACGGTATTGGCGTATCACGTATTGTGGGGGCTGCAATTGAGCAAGGTAACGATGAACGCGGGATTGTGTTTCCTTGTAGTCTCGCGCCTTTCCAAGTGGCGATTGCACCAATTGGTATGGATAAGAGTGATGTCGTTAAAGAAGCGGCAACTAAACTTTATAACGACTTACTTGCGGCAGACATAGATGTTTTACTTGATGACCGTGGCGAGCGCCCAGGCGTTATGTTTGCTGAGATGGAGTTGATTGGAATTCCGCATCGTATTGTAATTGGAGACCGTGGCTTGAAAGAAGGCCAAGTGGAATACCAGGCGCGCACATCAACTGAAGCGCAATCAGTTTTATTTAATGATGTGTTGGAATTTATTACCAAAAAACTGAGTTAGTCGAGTAGGAGTGTTATTCAAACATAATTTAAGGCTTGTCTTTGCGCGATATGTCATTTTTAGTTGGTCTTTTGCTATTGCAGAGCGGGGGAGTAAGATGCGCTTCTTTTAATACCATCATGCTTATGAGATTCTAAGGCGGTATTAAGTTATCGAACATGGCGTCGTTACAGGAGTTGCAACTAGTAGCCTATATTTTTGCAGATTTTCTCCGCACTTTTTTAGTGCAAATGGTTTACATTACCTACTTTTTCGTACTAGTATCACACTCAGCGGTTTTGATGGTGCAATAGCACTTCAACGAATCAACGCTTTTGCACCTGTCGCTATAGCTGTTCTATTTTTTAAATTTTAATTAGAAGCAAAAATAGAAGTACAACTAGAGGAGATAAGTATGTCTAAAGTAACTGCACTATCTGTAAGTATCGCTTTACTTGGTGGTCTATGGGCTTTCTTGGCATTAGGTCCATTAGCTGGTTCCGTTTTAGTCTGGGCTGGTTTTATTGCTTGGGGTGCTTTTTTCCATACTGGCGGTGACAATGCTGCATTACAAAAAACTATCGCAGGTATGATTTACGGAGCTATTTTAGCTGGTGTTGCCTTGTACTTGGTTGGTTTAAACCCATTAAGTTTGGCTGCTCCAGTAGGCCCAGCAGTCTACATCGGCGTTACGGTATTTTTCCTAGTCATCGTTGCTAATATTGGTCTTCTTTCATGTGTTCCGGCTAATGTTTACGGTTATGCAGCAACAGCTGGCTATGCACTTTCAGCTAATAATATGGCTGTTACAGCGACTAATCTTACGAACCCTGTGATGTTAGTAGCTGTTTCAGCTGTCTTAGGTGCTGTGTTTGGTTTAGTATCAGGGAAACTTGCTGGTGCATTGGGTAAGTAATAATTTAAAATAGTTAAAAAATAATACTCAAATAAAAAAACCGCCTTCGGGCGGTTTTTTTATTTGAGTATTTTGATTACTTATTTAGCGAGGTCTGAGATCTTGAAACCGTAGAATGTGCCGAACTCTCCTTCTGGTTCGTGATATACAAAGAATAAGCCATTTGTATAACCTAAGCCAGCAATATGGTTTTGGGCGCGTAATTTTAATGTGCTTGGAAGAGCGCTTTTGCCAACAAACTTTCCTTTAATATCGAATACCAAAACCGCTTTGTGGTCTATATCTAAAACGGCTAGCTCTTCACCTTTAATTCCAGTGTAGGCTGCATAATAATCTGTGATGTCATCAAACTGAACGCCTGCTGATTGCAAATCTAGTTTAATTTCTTTTATTTTTTCATCTTTATTTGGGTCAATTACCCATACTAAATTGCTACGACCTTGTTTTGCGAAATAAAGGTTGTTTTCAGGGTCGTGCGTTGGAATAGTAGATGAGTCGCCAAACGCAGCATTGAAGCCTGAGATATCTTTTGAGTTTTCGGTAAGGTTACCCTTTTCATCGAGTTCTAGTGCAAAAATGCCTGTGTTAGGAGAAAATCCAGCATTGCTCGATATATTGTAGGTTACGGTCTCGAGTTGTTTTGTCGCTTGGTTAAAGTAAATCGACCGGTTATCAAATCCTGGTTTTGCGGATTGAATATATTGGCCTTCAGCGCTGTAAACATGAATTTGTGATTTTGAAACAGGCGCTTCGTTTTCACTGGGTGTTGGAGCAAGCCCGCCATCGGCGACGTAATAGCGCTGATAAAATGGTACATAAGCAATTGACATTGGCTTTGAAGTTGGTTTTTTGACCAATCTGATTTTGGTGACGGTTTGTGCTTCTGGCAATATAGCAGCATCTGTTTGAGTGGCGATAAAAGGCAACAATACTAGGCTGAGTCCTAAGAGTGATTTCACGATTTTCATCAACGGCTTTCTTCTTTTAAGTAAACATACATCTAAATAGGCATTTTATCTTGTTAAGAGTTCAATGTTGAATCACTTCGCTCGATTAGCATGGCATCGCCGTAGCTAAAAAAACGATACTGTTGATTAATTGCATGTCGGTAAGCTTTTTGGATATTTTCTAAGCCAGCAAAGGCTGAAACCAACATGAGTAGAGTGCTTTTCGGTAAGTGAAAGTTAGTTAGTAGTCTATCGACGACTTTGAACTTGTAGCCAGGTGTAATGAAAATATCGGTTTCACCGTTTCCAGCCATAAGCTCCCCAGAGCGTGCTGCACTTTCAAGTGCGCGAAGAGCGGTGGTGCCGATTGCAGTTACTTTTTTACCGGAGGTTTGTGTGGCTTTAATTAAAGCAAGTGTTTCAGCAGGCACAGAATATAGCTCAGAATGCATTTTATGCTCGTAGATATTATCAACACGGACTGGCTGGAACGTGCCAGCCCCAACATGAAGTGTGACGTCAGCGACATTCACCCCTTTCGTTTTTAAGCGAGTAATTAAGTCAGCATCAAAATGTAGACCGGCCGTTGGCGCGGCAACGGCGCCAGGATTTTTAGCAAATACTGTTTGATAGCGATCTTCATCAAATTCATCTGCTGTATGGCTAATGTAAGGTGGTAAAGGCAGTGTGCCATAGTTGTCAAGCAACTCTAAAATAGGCTGGATTGTATCAATGCGAAGTAAAAATAAATCATTAAGACGATCTTCAACTTCCGCCTCAAAGGCACTAGCAAAAATTAAACGTGTGCCTCGCTTGGGTGACTTAGATGCCCTAATGTGTGCTAGAACATGATGCTCATCAATAATACGCTCAATTAAAGCTTCAATTACACCTCCTGATTGCTTTTGTCCTCTAAGGCGAGCCTTAATGACTTTAGTGTTATTAAAAATGAGCAAATCGCCTGGATCAATAAATCGGCAGATGTCAATAAAACACTCATCGCTTATTAAGCCGCTCTTGCCATCAAGTCTAAGCAATCTACTTGCTGTACGTTCTGGGGTGGGAAATTGGGCAATTAGTTCGTTAGGTAAATAAAAATCAAATTCAGTAGTTCGCATAAGCGCCAGTGTTTGTTATAATCTCGTTCTTTCGTTGCCGGGGTGGCGGAATTGGTAGACGCACTGGACTCAAAATCCAGCGTACGAAAGTATGTGGGGATTCGACTTCCCCCCCCGGCACCAAGTAAATTAAAAGCTTACCAACTGGTAGGCTTTTTTTACGTCTGTGTGTGAGGGTATTTTACGGTATACCCCTCACTCAGCACTAATTTAGTCATTTTACCTGAATATCTTCTTGGGGATATTCTTGGTCTGCGTTAATAGTTTTGACGGTCTTTGTCAGCATTAAAAAATCATCGCTTGTTTCATAGCCTGATATAGCTATTCTGGAATAAACTTACAAAAACATTATTAAAAGTATGCTTATTCTTACAATTATGGATAGTTTATGAAATACGTCTTTCGAAGAAATAGTAATGTTGGCGCCATGGATGCTGAGTCAGATGAAAAGTTTCTAGAGGATTGTTTTCTTGATACTGGGGATTTGGAAGTATTAATTGATTGTGAAGATCATAAGAGAATCGTACTTGGTAGAGTGGGTGCTGGGAAAAGTGCACTTCTTACTAAATTAAAAGAAAGGTCCTCTAACGTTCACGAAATTAAAGCTGAAGAGCTATCCCTTAATTACATTGCAAACTCGGACATTATTCAGTTTTTTGAAGCCGCTGGGGTTAAGCTGGACCTTTTTTATCAACTTTTATGGCGGCATATTTTTGTAATTGAGTTGTTGAAAAAAAAGTACCGCATCACTGAAAGTGATCCATGGGGCTTTTTAAAAAACTTTAGAGATCTATTCCAGAGAGATAAAGCTAAAGAAAGAGCGTTGGACTATTTGCGTCAATGGAACAATAGCTTTTGGCAGGATACCGAAATTCAAGTTAAAGAATTTGCTTTAAAGCTTGAAGATAAATTATCTAATGCAGTGCGTGCAAATTTACCAGGCGTTACTCTTAATCTGAATGAAGCACAAAATTTAACTAAAGAGATAAAAGGGGATGTTGTTCATAAGGCTCAAGCCGTTGTGAACGAAAATCAAGTTAGAGAGTTAAGTGAAATAATTAATTTTTTAGCGGATGAAGTTTTTACTGATAAACAGAATAGATTTTATCTAATTATTGATCGTCTTGATGAGTCTTGGGTGGATGATCAAATTCGATATAAGTTAATTAGGGCTTTGATCGAGACTATTAAGACTTTTCAGCGGATTAGATCAGTAAAAATCGTTATAGCAGTTCGCGAAGATTTGTTACGAAAAGTTTTTGACGAAACGAGAGATCACGGATTTCAAGAGGAAAAGTATGAGTCTTTACTTTTAAGGTTGCGATGGAAAAAAGCACAATTGACTCAACTGCTTGATTTGAGGATTAACAAATTAGTTCGAGAGCAATACACACAAAAAAAAGTTATTTTTGAGGATGTTTTCAGAGCGGAGATTCGTGGGGAGTCAGCGATTGACTATGTAGTTGGTAGAACACTATATCGACCTAGAGATGTGATCGCTTTTGTGAACTCATGTATTGAGCTTTCTGAAGGTAAGGAATTTATTGCTCCAGGAACCGTTCAGGATGCTGAACGGCAGTATTCCATAGGAAGGTTAAGGTCTCTAGGGGATGAGTGGAGTGCTCATTACCCTCGTTTACAAAGCTACGCTGAGATTTTAAGGGGGCGAAACTCTCATTTTCGCTTTACTGAAATTACAACGGATCAGCTTGAGAAATGCATGCAAGAGCATTGGATGGATCTGCCCGAAAACGATTGTTTTGGATCATATGTGAATAAGTATATGGAAAGTAAGTGTTCAGGGAGTGCTCTTTTAATTCAGTTGTTCAAAATACTTTACACTACGTCGATTGTCGGTGTGAAGATCGAAGCTTCACAGAAAATTAGCTGGTCACATATTGATGATCGTGGTGTTTCCGAAGGTCAGTTTAAAAACAGTACCTCTATAAACGTGCATCCAATGCTTTGGAGAGCATTAGATATTATTCCTCCAACCAGATCTGCACGTTAATATTTTGGTCTTTATTGGTTAATTTGACCCATGACTAACCTAAATCAAATCCCACATAACTTGCCTGTGCCCATCGATGATGGTCTTGCAGACCATTTAACAGGGATGAAGTTACCTAGTCTTAGCCTGTTAGCAACTAACTGTACTAGGATTGATTTAAGCCAAGTTCAAGGCCGTTTTGTTGTTTACTGCTATCCAAGAACAGGCACGCCAAATACATCACTGCCAGAAGGTTGGGATCAAATTCCAGGAGCTAGAGGATGTACCCCACAAAGCTGTGCTTATCGAGATCACTACCAAGAACTCAAAGCATTAGGTGCTGAGGTGTTTGGCTTAAGTACACAAACATCAGAATATCAAACAGAGATGGTTAATAGACTGCATCTCCCATACTCAGTATTAAGTGATGAGAGGTTTGAATTCCAAAGGGCACTTAAACTGCCTACGTTTGAAGTTGCTGGAATGACTTTGTTAAAACGCTTAACTTTGATTGTTACAGATGGTGTAGTGGTGGCAGTTCACTATCCTGTATTTCCTAGCGATAGCGATCCTGCTTGGGTGATGGATAAGTTAAGTAGTTAGCCAGCGTCAAATCTTTTGACGGTCTTTGTCAGCTTCAAAAAAACATTAAATTGCCTGTGCCTGATATGAGCGATTTCGAATACACTAATTCTTATTCATTTTGCTAAGGGTTGGTTTGGTATGGCTGAAAAGTTTATGGAAGACCACATTCAACTAAAATCATTGTCATTTGGTGGATTTCGAAGTTTTGGGGATATTCAACGGTTTCCTATTTTTTCTAAAATCAATCTACTTGTAGGCCAAAATAATAGCGGTAAGTCGAATATTTTGAGATTTATTCATGACATACTGCCTCAAATAAAAGCTTTGAATTCTGTCAAATTTAACCAACTAGATAGACATTTTCCCGGTAATTTTCCATTTATATATGGTTTTTGTTTGCCAGGTGGCGATGTTGGAGAGCTTTTAAAATCATCTGCAGATCTAAAGGATGCTCATATGAGAGCTTTTCTTGAGGTTTTCAATAAAAAGAACGAGATGTCTGGGACGCCTGATACCTGGTTTGAATATGATGAGGGTAGAAGACTTATTGATAATGAATGGAACGTCGCTTTTAAAGCGATGAATGACCAAATGATGTATGAGATATTTAGATCTACTAGTCAGGCAACAGGTGGAGATAGATCAAATCATTGGCAACCAGCTTTGATAAAAAAAATACAGTTTCAAAACTTTCCCAATAATGTAGTAATGATTCCAGCAATACGACAAATTGTTCAGGACTTGGATACGGCTAATCAATTTAGTGGTGCAGGAATCATTCAAAGCTTAGCAAAACTTCAGAATCCAGATGCTCTAAATAGGGATGATAGAAAGCGGTTTGATGTTATTAATAATTTTTTAAAACATGTTACTGACAATGAAACGGCTGAAATAGAGATTCCACATGACCGTAACACCATATTAGTTCATATGGATGGAAAAACCTTACCTCTAGAGTCTTTGGGAACAGGTATCCATGAAGTTGTTATATTGGCTAGTGGCTCAACAGCTCTCGAAAACACCTTGATTTGCTTGGAGGAACCAGAACTTCATTTAAATCCAATTCTTCAGAAAAAATTAATTAGGTATCTTGAGGCAAATACTAGTAATCAATATTTTATTTCGACTCATTCATCAGCTTTTATGGATACCCCGGGAGCAGAAATTTATCATGTTCGATTAGAGCACAATCAGTCTGAGGTTGAGAGGGTTACTTCTGACAGGCAGAAATCGGCAATATGTGAAGACTTGGGCTATCACCCTTCTGATTTAATACAATCAAACTGCGTGATTTGGGTGGAAGGTCCTTCAGATCGAGTTTATTTAAATCATTGGATAACTTCCTTAGATGACTCTTTGATTGAGGGTATACATTATTCCATTATGTTTTATGGTGGTAGATTGCTTAGTCATTTAAGTGGTGATGATATTGATCAACTTGTGGATAATTTTATTTCCCTAAGGAGGCTTAATAGAAGAAGTTTAATTGTAATTGATAGTGACAAAAGGCTCGCTCAAAGCAAAATCAATAAAACAAAGCAAAGATTAAAAGCGGAGTTTGATAAGGGTCCTGGGTATGCTTGGGTAACTAAAGGAAGAGAAATTGAAAATTATATTGAAGCTAATGTTATTAAAGATGCTGTTAAATCTGTTTCTCCTTCTCTAAATTTAACCTCAGGTTTTAAAACTTTTGATTCAATGTTGGCGGCGACTAATAAAAGGGGGCAAGAAGCTAAAGTCTCCAAAGTAGAAGTTGCTAACTTTGTTGCTAGTAAGCCTGTTAATTTAAGTATGTTGGATTTAAAAGCGCAGATGATTAAGTTGATGGAGTTCATAAAAGAATCTAACCCTAAGGTGACAAAATAGAAAAAACTATAATTCCTTAGTAAGGTTGTCCAAGCCCCAAGTCAGAAACTAAACTTGTTATGTGAAGCCCCTATCAGAAACAACTTTGATCTTAGACGGACGTGCGACTTTATTTAGAAGACCACGTAGCTCTATGTGGCAGGTTAGATTCAAAACACACAATCGCTGGGTTCACTTCACCACTGGCTCAGAGAGTTTAGAGCAAGCTAAAGAAATCGCTTTTGAACTAGCACTTGATGCTTGGTTTAAAGAACGTAATAACATCCCAGTCATTACAAAGAACTTCAAATATGTGGCTAATCTAGCCATTCAAGAATTAGAACAGCTACTCACCTCAAACAAAGCCAAAGTGACCTATCACGACTACATAGGTGCGCTGAGGAATTACATGATTCCTTTTCTTGGCAAATACACTTTTCTAGAAATTACCCAAGACGTTATCAAGCAGTTTGAAGAGTGGCGTATTTTCAAAATGCGTCGTAAGCCTAGTGGCAGTCATTTGAATACTCACAATGCTGCTTTGAATCGTGTTTTCAATAAAGCAGTTGAGCTTGGTTACGTGACAAGAGAGCAATTGCCGCAGTTAAGAAATAACGGCGTTAAAACAGGCCGTAGACCAGACTTCACTTACGAGGAATTTGTAGAGCTTGTTTGGTACATGCGTAAATGGCTCAAGTCTTCAAGAAGTGGCTATCAAGTTGTGGTCAGACACTTACTCTTTAACTACGTGATGATTCTCTTTTACACAGGCATTAGGGCAGGCACTGAGGCGATGAATTTGAAATGGAAGCATGTCAGATACTTCCAAGAGAATAACGTGCGTTATATGGCTTTTAATGTAAATGGAAAGACCAAACATAGAGAGCTAACTGTCAGCTCCCGAGCAATCAAATATCTAAGACGCATTTACTCCCGTAACGGTAAGATCAATCAAATCACATTTGATGAATTGATTAATCAGGGTTCAGAGGAATACATCTTTAGGATTGATGGTAAAGATAAGACCACAGACTTTGGTCGCATGTTTAAGGGTATTTTAGAAGCGTCAAATCTTTTGACGGATAGGCGAACTGACACTGAGAGAACCCTATATAGTCTGCGTCACGTCTATGCCACGATGACCTTGACTAACACCAATATCAGTATGCACGTCTTAGCTAAGCACATGGGCACTAGCCAAACAATGATTGAGAAACACTATGGGCATGTGGATATGCGTAAGAAGGCTGCTCAGATCGCTGGGTAAATCTGTGGTTTATGCAGCGTTTAATTCACGAAGCACTTCAGGATGTCTTGTTGCTACAGCAATCAATGTCTGTGCTGCACCTGAAGGCTCAGTTCTGCCTTGCTCCCAAGCTTGAAGTGTTCTTTTTGAAACACCTAATAAGGTTGCGAATTGACTTTGTGAAAGTGATAAGTTGTTTCTAGCTGTGACAACTGCAGGTAATTCAACTGAAGTAATACGAGCAGCTTTACCTGATTTTAATTCGCGAGCAGAAGCTAACAAGTCTTCTTTGAATTGTTCCATTTCAATATCTTTAATCATGATTAAATTCCTTTTTAAGTTGCATCAGAAATTCAGAGGGTAAATTGTCAAATTTAGCTTTTGAATAAACAATCAATAAACCAATCTTTCCAGCCTCAAGTTGATTGTAATAAATCACTCTTGAGCCACCACGCTTACCCATTCCCTGCCTAGCCCAGCGGACTTTACGGCAACCTCCACTGTTAGGAATAACATCTCCTGCTAATGGATTTAAAGCAATCCAGTTAATAAACTCTATACGCTCATCATCTGCCCATATTTCTTTGGCATATTTAATGAAGATGCTGGTTTCGATAACAGTAAACATTTTTTAACTATACGCTTTAATAGTATAGTAAACAAGTGAATTCTTTAATGCTTGCTTTATGAGCTTCGCATTGCCTGTCTTTTATCAAGGTTTTATATTGAGCTTTTATTGCTAATAATAGGAGTTCAATATGTCAGTTGATATCACTAGGCAAGAGCTTTATGACTTGGTTTGGTCTGAACCTATGACACACGCAGCAAAGAGATTTGATATTTCAGATGTAATGTTAGGTAGGATTTGTGAGGATCGTCATGTGCCTCGTCCTCCAAGAGGTTATTGGGCTAACCTTCAATCTAAATCACCCAAAAAACGACAGTTTATCAAACCGCCATTACCCGAATTGCCAGAACCTGATATAGGTTTTAGTCGCTATATCTCAATGGAATATAAGCAGAGAGAAGAAGCAAGGACAGATATTTTTGATCCTAAAGACTTAAGTGATCCAGTAAGAGATCCGCCCCCACCTTTCCTGGAATCAATGGATGCTTTTAGGAAGCGAATTGAAGATGCTTTTCCTAATCTTATTGAGCCAGAGCAAATAAAGGTGCTTCATCCAATAGTACAAAAAGTATTAGATTATGATTTGAGCTTGGTGGCTGCTCGTAAGCGCGATAGATATTTATTTTCTCGCCCTGAGTATCAAGACGAAGAAGGGAAGTTGCGGTTACATTTGCTCAATGCTTTTATTATGAGTTTTGAGGCCTTAGGTTTTGGCGTTACTTTAAGAGGTAAAAAGTACTTTCATTTTTTTACGACAATTTTTAGTAGCTACAAAGAGTTTCATGTTTTTATAAAAGAATACGACCCTTCTTCATTTGAGCGTAAAAAGTTGGGTAAGGTAAAGCGAAGGACATTTTGCTTTTCATGGACTGGCGAATACGAAGTGATCTCTGCTGGGGATATGTTCTACGAATTTGAAATTTTCAATCTGGATTGTATTAAACGAGTAATAGTGGATTTGGTAATAAAGAAGGAAAAGCATTTTAGAGATTGGGTGGTAAGGAGCTACAAATATAACCTTGAAGCTCGCGAGCAAGCGATTGAATGGCATGAGAAACAAATAAAATGGGCTGCTGAAGCGAAACGTAAAGCACTAGAAAACTTATTGGCATCAAGAGAAAAGTTAATGAGTGAGGCTGTTGCTGATATGAATCATGCTGACAAAATCAGAGAGCTGATTGAAACAATGCAGGCAAAAGCCCAGTCAGCTAATCGTCCTGTCAAAGGAATGAAGCGTTGGGTTGGATGGGCAAGGCATCACGCAAATACTATTGATCCAAGGCACATGAGCTTGGAGAGTTTTGAGGCATGGGCTAGTAAGTTCAAGTTAAAACATTAAGGGTTTGTAAAAGACGCAAAGTCCGACACTATGAGCATGAAGATATTTGAAAGAAAGCTGCTTAGATTTCTGGGTAATTTAGTTTCCCTTGTTTATCCCAAGCATTAATCTTTTTAATTCTCTGCTGCAATTCTACAAAGTCAAAAGTTTTGACACTTGTCGGAGCCATACTTGGAAACAGACCTTGTGCAGCATTCTCAGCAATGGTTAATGTATCTCTCATTAATCGACTAGCCATGATGGTCAGTAGTCTTCTAGAGTCTGCACCTTTGGCATCTCGCTTTGTCGCATTAGGATCAAGCTTGCCATGATTAATACTAATCTTTGCTCTAGTGGCAACACGCCATAAAGCTTCATCAGGTCTTGCTGCCTGCATTGTTACTAATCGTAATCCTGCTAACAATCTTCTATATCGCATCTTATTGGATTCTAGTGGATAGAGAGGTTGCGGTTTATATATAGGTGCTTGGACGGCTTCATCCAAGAGTCTTTTTAATTGACGCATGATCAGTGTGCGTTTTTGTTCTAATGGAATACTGACTAGCAATGAATCAGGTTGACCTTGCTGGCTATAGTTTCCGTTGATGTAATTTTCAAGATCTTTAGCACTAGCTAAGGCAACATTAACAGTTGAATTGTCATGATCTAAACGAGAGACTTTTTCTGATTTAGGTTTGGCGGTTTCTATACCAAATAATTTCAGACCATTTCTTAACCACCAGTCGCGGTACAAAACCTCTTCAACATCGCCTATATCTGTATAGGTTTTCCAGACACGTGCTGCCCAATCACGATCGCCTAATTTCTCCGCTAGCTCAGTTTCATTTTTACATTCATTCGCTAGTGCGTAACTGGGACTAATTCGTAGATATTCGAAGAGCATTTGGAATCGCCAATCCTGCTGCGCATGGATTTTCTTTTTATTGAAATCTCCGCTTCTAAGCTTCCAAGGTGCTTTTTTTGGTTCATTTTGCATTGAAATATGTTAACTGAAATGATTTTAATAATCCAGTTTGTATTTGCATTTTAGTTTCATCTGTATGGTGAGACCTGCGTAATACATGTCGTGTTGCGTTAATTCTAAGGAGCTTAAAAATGGAAACACTAGATCAAGTTGTAGTTACAGAAACAAACGAAAACGCAGTAGATAAAAAAGTCACAATCAAAGTCCCTAACAAAGGCACCGTCAAAACAATTGACGCTGCTGTTGATGACGTACTGGATATCACTAACTTGTTTTCAATCGGCGCTAAGAGCGGATTAGAGGTTCGCCCAAGTGATAAGAAAGTACAGGACAAGGAAGTGGTTGATGCACTAAAAGCAGGTGACGCACTTTCTGTGAAGAACGAGCTTTATCACAAAGAGTATGTGGTACGTGGCAATCAAGCACTCTATGAGCTGTTAGCGGATATCTATGCATTGGCACTTAAGATCAATATGAGCGTAAGCCGAGCAAACATCTTGGATGCCATGCGTAAGAAACTCAAAGATCGTGACATCAAAACACAGTTCAACACACCTGCAATGACCACAGTTGTGAAGTACGTCGTGGGTGCTGATCGTGCCACAGCCTCTAACTATAGCCGCGTACTTAGCGTGGCGATGGAAGAGAACTTGGCACCAAATGAATTGGCATCCTACATCTCACGTCGTGGGGGTATTGGTCAGATTCATGGTTTAGAAGCGACGATTGCTGCTAAGAAGCTCGGTGAGAAGGAAAACAAAGAGCGTTTGGATATCTTGCGTGAGTACTACTCATTGTCTCGTTACAACAGCACTGAGAAATTCACTTATGAGGGTGACGTCCTGCAGCATAACTTTGAAAAACAGGGCGAGGCTGAAACAGCGACTTTTGCTTTCTTCATGACAGTCTATGACGATGTTAAGAACGAATACACGATTATTAGTGCACACGATCTTGGCAAAACTTATGAGGATGCACTGTTGCGTACCCTATTTAAAGGAGCGACAAATGATCTCAAGGTATTACGCAAAGGCTTGCGTCGTTTTGAAGAGCAATTAATTCAAAATAAAAAAATCCCTCAGGTATTAGTTGAACGTTTAACAGACAAACACACTAAAGACGACTTAGAGAAAGCCAAGCTTGTTGAGGCTCAATCTATCAATCTGCTCAGCAAAGCAGCTTAAACCATGAACCACTAGGAGCTACGGCTCCTAGTTTAACCGTCAAAACAATTGACACTTAACCAGTGCAGAACCTGAAAGGATTTATCATGGCAAAGAAATTTATTCCTCACTTGTACTTATTTGCAAAGCACTACAATAATCATGTCAGTCAACTTTTTGATCAATCATGTATTAGGGTCATTGATCTAAATTCACACATTGATTCTATGAATGAACAAGACAGAGCAGTGGTCGATTTTGCTTTGGGCTATTACATCTCTTTTAATTATGTGGTGATTGTTTATGATTATGACAAAACGTCTATTCCGATTGATCAATTAAAAAAACTTGGTTATGTAGGACTCAAAATTTCTTCTAAGAAGAATTTCAATAAGCTGAATGAAATGAAGATGCTTTTCGATCAGCTTGGACAGTTAGAGTCTGATGCAGATACCTATATGAAGATGCTTGAGCGCGTTTTAGTTGATAGCGAAGTTGTGATTAGTCGAGAGGTATTTGAAAGGCTTAATGATGCTAATACAGATGCATGCAATGCACAGGACTTTTATAACGAAACTATTGAAGATGGATTACGTGAAGCTTTTAAGGAGACCTTTCTTTTAGACTAGTTACCAATGGGAGCTTCGGCTCCCTTTGTTATAGCGTCAATACTTTTTACACTTAGATCAACTCAACAGCGTTACGCTTCATCTCATCGTTAACGTCGATATATCTTTGGGTCACAGCAATACTCTTGTGACCTGCCAAACTTGCTAATACACGCACACCCACACCTTTAACTGCTAAAGAAGTAATGAATGATCTGCGGCCTGAATGGCTACTAGCATTATTAACTCCAGCGCGTTTATAAGTCCAGAAGAACCATTGGCAAAGCGTATTTGGAGTAAAACCAAGTCGATTGCTGGAGTGGAAGAAGGGGATCTCTGGATTGAATAGCTGTCTAGTCTTTAGATAGCTGGCAAATTCATCACGTAGCTTTTGCGGAATGAAAACCACACGCCCTTGATCGCCTTTGGTTTGATTTGCTGAAAGACGAATCTCAGTTTTGATTGTGCGATCCTCGTTTAATACATCGCGCATCTTTAAGTTAGCAATTTCAGCAACACGCATACCAGACCAAAAGCTGGTTAATATCATTGTGCGATTCCGCACCGCATAACGACTTTTACTGACGTACCTGAGTACTTGATCTATCTCTGCTTGAGAAAGTGTTTTTGCTTGCGCCATTTCTAGTGATCCTTGATAAAGAAAATATTAAATGCAGCATATTTTCTTATTTATCAAAGGACAACCGAATTTAGCACTAGCGAAGAGATATTTAAAATCAATTGGTTAACTGACTTTAAAGTGTTAGGTAAAGAAAATACATATATTCTTTACCTAATGTTGAAATCGATCAATTAATAATTTCCAATAAGTTATCGTAATTGCTTAATTAGAGTACTTTACCCCACCTCCACTTTTTCAATAGGCATCTTATCTAATTGAGGAGAGGATGCCTCAGCAGTAATTAACCGACGTTTACACAAAATTCAGTACACCCTCTGGGTATCAATTCACTTTCTGATTCAACCTCTAATGCATACGACCGCGGCTGGACATCATCTGCTAGAATTACGTTTTAATTATAAAAACCCTCACAGCCAAAGTCTTGTGAGTGTTTATGAGTAATTTCATAAGAGATTACTCAATATTGTAAAGAGATAAAAGTTTTCCGGATCATGAAAACCATTATAAGCTCAATCAAATTTATACGACTATGTTTAACAGTCATCACGCTTATAAATTTACTTTTCACAAAGACTGCATTATCTGAAGAGATTGCGAACCTCAAACAAATTGAGCCCATAATAAAAAGTATAACTTACGATTTTCAATTGCCAACTTTTCCTAATTCATCAGAAGGTAAACTCGCACAATATGGACATCTCATCATAAACAAAACTTATAATGAGATTGGACCAAAGTCTAAGAAACCTATAACAAATAATCATCTAGCTTGCGCAAGCTGTCATCTAAATAGCGGAACAAAACCTTTTGCTCTCCCCCTTATAGGATTAAGTGGCGTATATCCAATGTATATGGGAAGAGAAGATAAAATTGAGTCTCTTGAAGAACGAATTAATGGATGTATAGAAAGGAGCATGAATGGAAAGGCTATTGATGTTAACAGTCTAGAAATGCGCGCAATAATTACCTACATAAAGTTTATAAGTAAAAATACATTAATAGGTCAAAGAACTGAAGGCCAAGGACTTACAGAGATAAAACCACCTGAACGCCCAGCCAGCCCACAAAATGGTGCTAAGGTTTACTCAACATACTGTATTTCCTGTCATGGAGAGCAAGGGGAAGGCAAATCAGCTATCGTGAATGGTGAGGAAGAACAATTGTTCCCACCACTTTGGGGTGAATACTCTTTCAACGATGGGGCAGGCATGGCTAGAATACTGACAGCCGCTAGATTTATCAAAGGAAATATGCCATTAGGAACAAATGCTTTAAATCCCCTTTTAACTGACGATGAAGCATATGACGTCGCAGCTTATATAAATAGCAACAACAGGCCTATTAAATCAGATAAAAACAAAGACTACCCTAACCTATCAAAGAAACCAAAAGATAGTCCATACCCCCCATTCTCAGATAATATTCCACAACAACAGCATAAGTACGGTCCATTTAACTTTTAACCAAACAAACGCACCCGAAAGATAAAATGAAAAAAATTATAATAATAAGCTTGTTATTATTAGTTCCTATTCGATACGTTCTAGCAGATTCAAAAGCAGAGGAGAATGCTATTTATAATGGTGCAGATGCAACACTAAATACCTATAGAGCAATATATCAACTCGATCAGTCAAACCCTGATGTCATTAAAAAAGCCCTTAGAAATATCAATAACGCGTTGGATGACCCTCGATTAAAAGGTAAGCTCAAAATTGAACTGATTGCATTCTCAGGCGGCACGGAGGCCATGTTAAAAAATAGTCCATACGAGCAAGATCTTAAACAGCTCATAGAAAAAGATGTGATCATTGCCCAATGTAGTAATTCTCTCAAAGAAAGAAAGCTTAGTAAGGATCAACTTTATGACTTTGTTGGTTACGTGCCCTCTGGCAATGGCGAGTTGATTATAAGAGCTGCCGAAGGATGGGTCATTGTAAAGCCTTAAATAATAACAATGCGCATATGAAGTAAGTTATTAAAAAGTTACTTCGATAGATCTAGATGTGGCTAAAAAATAGTCATCATTTTAATGCAATATTAATAATGCCTAGTGGGTTGTCCAGCCTCCGCCAAGAGCATAAATCAAGGCAACGCGGGCCTCAACATTATTGATCTTAGTATTGATTAATATTTCATTGGCATTTAATAAATCATCATTAGCTTTTACTACTTCAAACGAACTAACAATACCTTCAAAGAAACGATTCATCACTAAATCATTTGAGTGTTTGACCGCAGACTTAGCATTTTCTGCAGTCACCATTTGTTTATTAATGGAGTCCAAAAGAGACAAACTATCTTCAACCTCCTTAAATCCTTTTAAAACCGTTAGCTTGTACGCGTTCGCCAACTCATCTCTCCTTGCAACTGCGACTCTGACTTGAGCATCACGCTTTCCCCCATCAAATAGATTTAAAACCGCTGAGGGACCCAAGGCCCAAAAAAGATTGGGTGCACTTAATAACCCCAAGCTTCCTGTATTCTGAAATCCAGCAGCAAGCCCAAGGTTGATGTTAGGAAAATAAGCAGTTTTTGCAACTCCTATTGCTGCATTTGCAGATGCCAATTTACTTTCTGCACTAGCGATATCAGGGCGTCTTTCTAAGAGTGTTGATGGGACCATAACAGGGATATCTGGGTACTTTAAATCACCCAATTCTGCAGATGAAATCGCAAACATGGAAGGTGATTCACCTACTAGTACAGCAATTGAATGTTCATATTTGGCACGATTAGACTCTGCAACAAATAAAAAACCTTTAGTATTTTCAATTTGAGCAAAAGCTCTTGAAACATCCAATCCAGATACGACTCCCTGATCATGAAGATTCGTTGTTAATTTCAATTGTCGATCGTAAGATTGGATTGTTTGTTTATAGAGGTTTACTTGAGAATCGTATCTACGGAGTTCAAAATAGTCGGAAGCAAGCAGCATTTGTATACTCACCCGAGCATTAGCAAGATCATACTGACTCGCCTTTTCAAGAGATTCTCCAGCGCTAACGACCCCTTTAATCCTACCCCAGAAATCCGGGTCATAGTTTAGACTCAAGCCTAAAGTATTTGCACCATACACATCAGGTAGGTTCTTACCACGCAAAGGACGTTTATCAGATTCACGATTGCTAGTCGATTGCCCGATAAGATCTATATTCGGAACAATTTCCGATTTAAGATTCATTGTATAGGCCTGTGCTTGTTCCAAACGGGCAACATAAACCGCAAGATTAGGGTTTTTATCATCCAGCATTGACTCTAACTGATCGAGTTTTGGATCATTAAATAATTGCCACCAATTATTTTCTATAAGCTCTTGCGAACCATTAACTGCCACCCAATCCGTATTCTCTTTAAAAGCGAGGGGAGATGGAATGACTGGGTTTTCATAAAATGCTTCTTTAGTACACCCAAGCAGCAGCATGAAAAATAGACTCGTGATGAGAGTACTTAATTTCATAGACTAGCCTTAGCTTTTGGATCAGGACTACCAATAGATTGTTTAATTGTGATCAATTCTCCATTCTCGATTAAGTCAGGAGGACCATCAATCACCTTATCATCACTGTTTAAACCTGATAACACCTCTATAGTGGATCCAAAATCATTCCCTACAGTAATAGATTTGATAACAACACGATTGTTCTGACTTACAGTGGCCACCTGCACCCCTTTATTTCTCACCATGATTGCACTAATCGGTAATTGTCTTATATTGTTGTCTTTAGGAAGATTAATGGTAACCTGAGCATAGCCCCCTGGGCTGAGAAGGTTGTTTTCATTGGCTACCTCAAATTGAGTCAATGTGGAGCCTGATTTAGAATCTATGGCGCCTGATGAGCCGATGAGTTTGATCTTAAACTGTTTTCCTGGCATTTCTGGAATGGTAATTGAGGCTGATTGAATCTGATTAAGTTTGCCAGCATAACTTTCTGGGACGTCAACATATACCCGAAGTTTGTGGATATCAGCTACACTGAATAATGGTAAATTTGCTTCTCCTCCATTACTCGCAGCATTTATTAATGATCCTATATCGGTATTTCTTTCAATGATTTTTCCATTAAAGGGTGCTACAACTTTTCTAAAAGCAATTGTTGATTCCAATCTCCTTACATTGGCTTGCAATGCCTGAACATTGGCAGTCTTCGAAGCAAAGTCTGAGACTTTCTCATCGGCAGCTTGTTTAGAGACAGAGTCTGTGACCAATAAATTTTCCCAGCGTTTACGAGTAACATCTGCCAATTTTTGACTTTGAATTGCGCTGACCAAATCCGCTTTTGCTTGATCGAGTTGGTGATCTAATTCTGGCGTATCAATTTCAGCTAGCAATTCCCCTTTATGCACTAAAGCGCCTATATCTTTATTCCAGTATTTTAAATATCCATTGACGCGTGCATAGATTGACGCTTTGTTATAGGCCTCTAAACGACCAGGGATAATGATTTGACTCTCATTCTGCTGACCTAAATTACCTACCAATCTCACAACTGGAGTAGCTTGACGCTCAGTCCACTTTTTAACGACTTCGTTAGACTGATGACGAGTTAATAGACCAAAAGCAACCAATGCGATTGGAATAGTGAGCCATATTAAGTAATGTAAATTAATTTTTTTTTGATTATGCTGACTATACATTAACTGACACTCCAGAATTAACGAGTTCTTTGTTTGACCCTTGGGTATTTGGATGAAGCAAACTAAAAATGACAGGCACTAGTAGTAAAGTTGCCACGGTGGCAAACATTAGCCCACCAATTACAGCCCTTCCTAAAGGCGCATTTTGCTCGCCTCCATCTCCAAGACCCAAGGCCATTGGCAACATACCTAAAATCATGGCAAGTGCAGTCATTAATACGGGCCTGAATCGATAAAATCCCGCCTCCATTGCCGCCTCAATAGGGTCTTTTAGCTCTGCAAGTTTCTCACGGGCAAAACTCACGACTAATACACTATTTGCTGTTGCTACACCCATACACATAATCGCTCCAGTTAAAGCTGGAACCGAAAGAGATGTTGATGTCATGAAAAGCATCCAGATGATTCCAGCTAAGGCTGCAGGCAGAGCAGTGACGATGACGAATGGGTCAGACCAAGATTGGAAATTCACGACTATTAATAAGTAAATCAAAATTACCGCACCGAATAACCCAAAAAACAACTGCGAGAACGCAACATTCATAGTTTGCACTTGTCCACGCAGATTTATTGAAGAGCCTTTGGGGAGTTCTGATGCAGATGCAGTGATCGCCTTTTGAATATCTGCTGAAAGCCCACCTAAATCACGACCTTGGGCTGTTGCAAAAATATTCAAAGAGGGTTGAATAGCGTAATGAGAAATTACTGCAGGACTAGTACCTAGCTTAATGGTTGAAAGCCCTCCTAACACTTGAAAATCTTCGCCCTTTGAACTAACCACAGGAATATTTTTTAATGAAGAAAGCGCATCCATTTTATATAATGGTGTTTGTGCAACAATAGGATATGAAACACCATTTTTTGGATTTAACCAAAATGCAGGAGCAATTTGACTGGTCCCCGCTAATGTTGTGACTAAACTGGTATTGACATCTTTTTCTGTGATACCAAGCGATTGAGCATGTGTGCGGTCAACATCAACGCGAATTTCTGTAGCGTAGTTTGCCTGTTGAATCCGTAAATCAGCAATCCCTGGTATTGTTCTTAGCTGACTACTTAGCTTTGCTATATAAGCAAGGTTTTCCTCTTGATTAGGCCCCATAATTTGAATATCAATCGGAGAGGGGGCGCCAAAATTCAATATTTGCGTCACTATATCCGCTGGCAAAAATGCGAAGGTCGTATCCATATAGCTACTTGGTAGTACTTCACGCAGTTTTTTAATGTAAGTGTCTGTTTTATCATGATCGTGATTAAGCGTGATTAAAATATCTCCATCTTGCGAGCCTATTGTCCCAGTGTTGTTATAAGCTTGATTGATATTACTATTGGGCATACCAATATTATCGACAATATTTTTTAATTGATTTGCTGGAATCACTGAACGTATAGTTTGCTCGATTCGATCAAACTGCGCTGCCGTTTCTTCTATCCGAGTACCTACCTGTGCGCGCACATGAATTTTAATTTGCCCTGAATCTACAGAAGGGAAGAAATCACGACCTAAAAATGGCACAAGCAAAAAAGAAAGGCCAATAAAGCTCATAAAAAACACGACAAATCTGGGCCGTTGACTTAATGCAGCTTTTAATATTCCTAGGTATCGATGACGAAAAGACTCGAATATTTGATCAAAACCGCGTTGAAATTTTACTAAGAGATTTAAATTCTTAGCTTGATGACCAGTAAAATTCTCAGACAGCTGAGCAAAATATTCTTCAGAATGTCCATGTGAAGCATGAGGTTTAAGCAGATAATTTGCCAGAGTTGGAATGAATGTGCGAGACAAGATAAAAGAAGCAATCATGGCGAATACCACTGCCTCTGCCATGGGGACAAATAGGTAACGCGAAACCCCAGTTAAAAAGAACATTGGAATAAATACAATACAAATACTAAGTAATGAAACAAATGCTGGCGTAACAATTTGTTTTGCGCCATCCAAGATAGCATCTTTGACTTTCTTGCCTTGTTCTAGATGCCAATTAATATTTTCAATGGTTACGGTTGCGTCATCGACCAAGATTCCAACTGCTAGCGCCAATCCCCCAAGAGTCATAACATTTAATGACTCACCAATTACTGATAGCGTAATGATCGAAGATAAGATGGCCAAAGGAATAGATGCAGAAATAATCAGTGTGGAACGCCAGCTTCCAAGAAAAATCAGAATCATCACGCTCGTTAGTAATGCCGCAATGATTCCTTCATGCATCACACCTGTAACGGCCGCTTTCACGAATAAAGATTGGTCACCCACTGCATTAAGTTGCAAGGCTTTTGGTAAAGTTTCAGATATTTTAGGTAATAAGTTCTTGACCCCTTCAATCACATCTAGCGTGGAGGCCTGACCGCTCTTTAGTATACTCATTAAAACGGCTCGACTGCCATCCACCCTCACGATATTGGTTTGCGGAGGATTTCCATCTCTGACATGCGCAACATCGCGAACGAAAATGGTAGTGCCATTAATAATTTTAATAGGTAGATTGTTGATCTCATTAAAGTCCTCAGGACTGCTATTTAAATTGACGTTATATTCTTTCTTATTGAGCTTAATCGTACCGACAGGAATAATTAAATTTTGATTTGTTAGAGTCGCTTGAATATCGGCAGGCGAAACATGCTTGGCTTGCATAGCTTGTGGATCTAAATCGATTTGGATTTGACGTGTTTTCCCCCCATAAGGAGAAGGAACAGTACTGCCGGCTACAGAAGCTAATTGCGGACGAATAAAATTCTGCCCAAAGTCATATACTTTTTGCTCTGGCAGCACATGGCTAGATAACGCCAACTGCAAAATGGGTACGGTGGAGGCGTTGTAATTCAAAATGACTGGGGGAGTAATGCCTGGCGGCATTTGCTTTAGAACTGACTGTGAGATAGAAGTGACTTGCGCTGTTGCGGTTCTAATATCCACATTAGGCTGAAAGTAAATTTTAACTACACCATATCCTGGAAGGGACTGAGATTCAATATGTTCAATGTCACTGACAGTAGAACTTAAGGCGCGTTCATAAGCATATAAAACACGCCCAGACATATCACTAGGTGGCATACCAGAATAACTCCATACCACACTGATTACAGGAATTTTAATGTCTGGAAAAATATCCACCGATGTTCTTAAGGCCACTAATGGGCCAAATACCAAAACAAGTATTGCCATTACTACGAATGTATAAGGTCGATCTAAAGCAAGTTTAACGAGTTTAATCATCGGTTATTCATTTTATAAAATTAGTATATAGTTAAGCATGTTTCGAAATAGTATGTAACGGCAATTCAATCTTTACTTGAGTACCATTCCCTTCAACACTAGTAACATTAATGATTCCACCGTGTGCTTGACATATGGCACGAACAATATATAAACCTAGGCCCGTACCTTGAGAAGTGGATGAACGCACTTTATCTGCACGATAAAAACGTTCAAAAATGAGAGGCAACGACTCTGCGGCAATACCAATCCCAGTATCTTTCAAAATTAAGATGGCGATGCCAGCATCACTCAAGACAGAAACTTCTACTTTTCCAAATGGTGGTGTATATTTCACAGCGTTATCAAATAAGTTAACAATCATCTGCCTAATCCTTGCAATATCTCCGCTGATGAATATAGAAGATGGGGAAGTAATAGCCACCAAAATATGCTTTTCATCAGCTAACAATTGCATTTGTTCAATAGAAGATCTCACCAACTCTGAAAGATTTATCATTTCATTTTGAGTTTTGGCCTCACCCGCCTCAAGTCGTGCAGTTGCTAATAGGTTTTCCACAATGGCCGATAATCGTTCAATCTCCTCCAAAATACTGCCAAGACGGTCCTGCGTTTCAAAAGTTAAGGATTTATCTTTTTGCAATGTTTCCATATCACTCCGAATAATTGCAAGCGGAGTCCTTAATTCATGAGATGCATCCGATGAAAAGCGACTGGCATTTTGATAAGCTTGGTCTAAACGATAAAGCATTTGATTCAGTGTTTTTGATAAATGCTCAATTGGGTCGCCGGTATTGATCTCGGGTATCCTTTTAGAAACGTTACTATAAGTAATTTTTTCTGCAGATGCTCTGATTGCCTCAACTGGCTCCAGCGCCAGTTTAACTAAGAATCCCCCCGCTATAATAGCGAGCAAAGTCACAATCGCCAGTCCGATAATTAGCGTAATAATAAATTGATGAAGTACCCGATTTGTTTCTATAATTGGCATGCCCATTTCAATCAGATAGCTCACATTATTTAGTTTGGTTTTACAACCAAACACAAGAATATTGTCATGTAAGCTTGATGAAATGCCTTGGTTACAATCGCTCACCAAATCATCTGACTTGAATGGAATCATCTCTGGAATAAAACTATGATCTTGCGGTGGGCCTGACAAATAAAGCAGCTCACTTTCCCCTTTTAGAATTTTTATAAAACGATTACTTTCTTCAGGTGAAAAAACTTGTTCTATTCGGGTTTTTAGCGCACCAAGATTCTTCTCATCAAAGGAAGGAAGAACATCGTGACGAATATGCTCTATTCGTCTAATAAAGGTTGAGTGCATCTCAGCATAAAGGTGCTTCTCTAAACTTTTATATGTATAGGTTCCCAAAGCAATAAATGCAGATACTATCAAAAGTACATAGCCAAGAATTAACCGAGTATAAATAGAACGAGCGTTCAAAATATTGCCTCTTGGCCAAACACGTAACCAGAGCCTCTTACAGTAGAGATTAGCTTGTTCTCATGACCTTCATCGATCTTTGTGCGTAACTGACGAATATAAACATCAACAATATTGGTTAAATTTTCAAAACTTTGATCCCAGACATGCTCAATAATCATGCTCCTAGAAAGCACTCGGCCAGAATTAATGGCTAAATATTCTAGCAAGGCGTATTCTTTATTACTGAGATCAATTCTTTTTTTTGCGCGTTTAACAATGTGAGACATACGATCCAGTTCAAAATCTTCAATTTGAATGATATCTACCTGACTAGATACTCGTCTTCTTAGCAGTGCCTTTACACGGACCACTAATTCAGCAAAAGAGAAAGGCTTGGTAAGATAATCATCTGCACCTGCTTCAAAAAATTTTACTTTATCTTGAATAGAGTCTCTCGCAGTCAAGATTAGTACTGGAACATCGCGATTTTGAGCACGAATGATTTTAAGCACCTCGGCACCATCAAGACCAGGCAACATAACATCTAAAATTACGATGTCGTAAGCGTATGTAAGGGCGTGATTTTTTCCTGACTCACCATCGAAGGTCAAATCTACGGCAAATCCCTCAGCGCGCAAATTATGAGCTAGGCCGTTAGCTAACTTTTCTTCATCTTCAACTAACAAAACGCGCATGAGGTTTTTCTCGTTATTTACCAAAAATGGTCAATTAATTTAATGATCTTAGCAGTCATAGATGAAGGATAAATTAAGTGAAAATTAAAATTCACTCATTTTTGATGATATGGATTAATACAAAATACTAAATATCGCATCCACACTCCTTGGATTTTTTTCATTAGATTAAACATCAATTCGTTTTACAGTTTGTAGTGGAAAAATATGGGTAACTTAAATTGAAGCTAACGCGTCAAACAGCGAATATTTTTTAGAGCAGCTCATTTATTTAATACTCTAGAAGTATCTCGGTAAACCCCTCGACAAACTTGCGATGTATTAGCTCACGCCCACATAAAAATCATTTTCAACATCTTGATAGTGATGTGTCCAAAACGCTTTGAGATCAATACTAGAACCCAACTGATGTTTTAATCAGCATCAAAACAGCAATAGTTAAAGATAAAATACCAAAAATCAGGACGCTAATATGACTTGGAATCTTATGGTGAAGAATACGCCCTCCGAACATACCTAGTAAGCTTGCACCAACAAACGGGGCTGCAATACTCCATAAAACTATGCCATCACCAGCATATGAAAGTGCACTCGCGAATGACACCAAAGCAATAACGGCAAGCGATGTTGCTACAATCATTTTTGTTTCTAAGTTTGAAATGCTGTGAAGCGTTGGTACGATAATAAAACCACCTCCTACACCAAGTAGCCCCGACAAGAATCCAGAAACTCCACCTGTCAATATTAGTCGTTTAGTACAAGGGGCTGTCCAAAATAACCTAGAGGTCGCTGGGTTAATTTCGCAAGGCGGTGACTCTAAAGTATTAGCATCTTCACATCCATTCGGATCTTCACAATCATCGCCAATTAGCAAAGTTGGTGTTTGAAACTTTTGAAATGAGCGCCAAGAGACAATTAACAGCACAATGGAGAAGAGTATTGCTAATACTTTCTCAGGCAATTGGTTTGCTACGTATACCCCTAGTGGAGCAAAAAGCACACCAAATGTTGCAAGCAATGTAGCCGCTTTATAACGTACAATTCCACTTCTAAGACCCAACCCCGCAGCAACGCCTGCAGATAGCATGATGGCCATCAGCGAAATAGGAGCTGCCTCAATCATTTTTAGATGTAAGAAAAACACTAAAAGAGGCAAGGAAAGAATAGCGCCACCTGCACCTGTAATCGCGAGTACAACTCCGACAAACAAACCGAGCAGAATGCTTAGGCTAAAAGGATCAATCATTAACAAGCCCTTAAGTATTTAATAGGTTAATTATCAGCATCAAGTTTAATTGGCTTAGCCAACCACTCTCGACCTCTAAGCATAGCCCACCAATAGACAGGGGGCAAAATGCGCTCCTTTAGAATCCATGCTAAACGAGAGGGTCTTTGACTATCAATAAACCATTTAGGAAAACTTGGTAATAAACGACCACCAAAACCAAATTCAGCTAGAATAATTTTGCCCCGTTCAACTGTTAATGGACATGAACCATAGCCGTCATATGCTGCGCGTTGATTGCCCTTGTTCAAATCAAAGAGCACATTTATTGCAACAACTGGGGCTTGTTTGCGAGCGGCAGCGGCTGTCTTTGCATTAGGGCAGTTAGTCACGTCTCCCAAAGCATAAATGTTTGGATAAGTTTTGTGTTGGAGTGTATCTTGATTGACATTGACCCAACCCGCTTCATCCACTAATTTACTTGCACGAATGAAATCCGGCGCCTGTTGTGGTGGCACCACATGAATCATATCAAAAGACGTTTCGATCATTGAGGTATTGCCCTCATTATCAGTAAAGGTAAACCATGCCTTTTTAGCTGGACCATCTATTTTTGTGAGGCGATGGCTAAAATTTAGATTGGCTTTGTAGCGCTCAACATACTCCATTAAGGCTGGCACATATTCTTTGACGCCAAACAACACTGGACCTGCGTTGTAAAAATCAATTTGAATGTCATTCAAACGACCGTTTTTTAACCAATGGTCGGCAGATAAATACATCGCCTTTTGAGGGGCGCCAGCGCACTTAATCGGCATAGGTGGCTGCGTAAATATCGCCTTACCTTTTTTGAATTGTTTAACCAGTTCCCATGTGTATGGGGCCAAGTCGTAGCGATAGTTGGATGTCACACCATTTTGGCCTAGCGTTTCCACTAAACCTTCAATGCCATGCCAATTGAGCTTGATGCCCGGGCAGACGATTAGGGCGTCGTAGCTAATCGGGCGGCAACCTTCCAAAATGACTTGCTTGGCTTCTGGTTCAAATCCCGCAACAGCAGCTTTAATCCATTTGGCTTTTGATGGAATGACTGAAGCCATTGTTTTGACCGTAGTTGATGGTTTAAATATGCCGCCGCCGACCATAGTCCAACCTGGTTGATAGTAATGTGTATCTGCTGGATCAATAATCGCTACGTCTAATTTTGAGTTTCGAGAGAGTAAACTAGAAGCCACCGCGACACCGGCAGCGCCGCCACCAACAATAACCACTTCATGATGAATTAGGCCTGAGCTATTTAAATTAGCACCAGCAATTCTCTCGCTTAGTCCTGATAAATCGTAGCCTGCATTTTTGCCTGCGCTTAGCGCTGCAGACAGGCCAACTGAAGATGCTTGGCTTAGCGCCCAAAGTGAAGCGGCACGCATACCAGAGCGACAATAACCAAGCATTGGCTTTTCGGCCTCAGCGAATATTTGAGCGTATACGGCCACATCATTATCTGATATTTTTCCCGCAATCACTGGTAAGTAATGCGCTTTAATTTTCAGTTTTTTTGCCGCTTTTGAAATCTCCTCAAAATTGGGCTGATCAGCACCTTCGCCATCAGGACGATGGCATGTAATTGTTTTTACACCCTTTGCTGCAAGCGCTGTTAAATCGTCTACAAGAATTTGGTCTGCAACTAAAACACCTTCTGCTAGATTTGCTAACTTCATCTTTATAACTCTCCAATGAATTTTTTTTCGTTATTTTTTAATTATGCTGCTTGCGCAGGCACTACTCTTCCGCACGCTTGGTTGGCTGGAAGCGCAACATCAATATATTTCGGGTAAGCTAATTTAAGCTCACTCATGAGCTTAATGAAATCTTCGCGGCTTCTGTTGTCGCCCAAGCGTTTATTATGCTTGCGTTCTTCACCTACAGTTGATTGAGTATTGCCGTTGTAGTCATGTCCAGGATAAACAATGACATCATCTGCCAGGCTAAAGATTTGCGCATGAATACTATCGTAGAGCTGTCCAGGATTCCCGGCTTGGAAATCGGTGCGGCCGCAACCGCCAATCAGCAATGAGTCGCCTGTGAAAATGCGGTCGCCAGCAAAGAAGCTAATGCAACCGTTGGTGTGGCCTGGGGTGTAGCGCACCTCTAAATCAATGCTACCAACAATAATATGAACACCGTCTGTGACTAATAAATCACCGCACATTGCACCAGCGTCGCGATGTACTACGCTCTTGCTACCTAGCTTTTGTCGTAAGGTATCTGCGCCTGTGACATGGTCAGCATGCACATGGGTTTCAAGTGTATATACTAACTTCAGGTTTTGCGCCTCTAGCTCTATTAAATACTTTGGCACTTCTGACTCAACTGTATCAATTAGTACCGCTTGTTTGGTTTTTTCGCACGCCAATAGATATGTAAAGGTGCTGGTGTCAGGTTCAAAGAATTGTTTAAAAATCATCGTTATCTCCAATAGATTTTCTTTTTAGGATGTAGTGGTTTATTGATTGGCTTGAATTGAAGAAATAAATGATTCATTTGCTGCAGCATCCAGGCTCATTTGGCTGGCAATCTGCCCGCAAACTAAATTGCATAGCTCATAAATGCGCTGGTCTGCAATGCTGTAATAGGCTTTGGTGCCACGAGATTCCCGCTTAATTAGTTTTGACTCTCTTAATACATTAAGGTGCTTAGAAACATTAGCCTGAGTGCCTCTAGAAATTTCAACGAGCTCACTCACGTTTTTTTCACCATCTCGTAAACCATTCAATATTTTGAGGCGCATAGGCTCAGCCAATGCCTGAAAAAACCTAGCGACATGACCAAATGCTTGCTCATCTAATTGACTCATTACTGCCTACCTTTAATAAAACATATAGAGAATATTACATGAGTATATGGTTATATAGAAATATATTTAACAAAATAGGCTTATTAAGCTTTAATATAGACGACGGAATACAACTGTTTGAAAGAATTAAGTATGCACTTAACTATTAATTGGCCTCATTTCACCCCTAGCGCTTCATTGTTTGGTGGCATTTTAATCGGCCTAGCAGCAAGCATATTAGTCATATTCAGAGGCAAAATTGCTGGCATCAGCGGTATTCTTGCTGGCCTAATGGAAACGGAAAATATCTCTCAAGACCATCATCGCTGGCGTGCGCTGTTCCTTATCGGCCTAATTGGCTCAAGTTTTATATATCAAATTTTTGCACCACTGCCAGAAATCAACATTTCAGCATCCAAAAGTACACTTATGATTGCTGGACTATTGGTAGGATTTGGAACAAGAATGGGCTCAGGCTGTACCAGCGGACATGGAATATGCGGGCTAAGCCGACTCTCTCCTAGATCTTTAGTAGCCACGATTAGCTTTATGATTTCGGGCTTTGTCGTTTGCTATCTATTTCTGCATGCGAGTTAAATCATGAAAAATATTATTACATTGTTAACGGGGCTGATTTTCGGGCTAGGCTTAATCATCTCTGGAATAACTAACCCAGCAAAGGTGATTGGCTTTTTAGATATCGCAGGCTTATGGGACCCAAGTTTAGTATTCGTCATGCTTGGTGGCATCTCAATTGCATTTATCGGATTTAAGTTGGTGCAAAATAAAACCCAAACAGTATTTGATGACCCTATTCACTTGCCTGGCACAACGCAAATTTCCAAAGATCTCGTGATTGGCAGTTTATTATTTGGTGCAGGTTGGGCGTTGGCTGGGTTTTGTCCAGGTCCAGCGTTGGTTGCATTGGGCGCAGGATATAAAGAAGCTTTTATATTTGTCATCGCCATGATTGTTGGCATGTATATTCATGACCGCCTTTTCAAGGCCTGCTTAAAATAAACTAACTCTCAATAAAGTGGAAACCTAGATTGCCACTTTATTATCAAATTTTTTTATTTTTAATATCTACAAAACTCAGCCATTACGGCTTAAATTTTCTACAAGGTGATTATGGATAATATGACTACCGATTCTCAGTTGAATGACTGGCGTAACCAAGCGCTTAAATTAAAAACCGAAGTAAAAAAAGTCATTGTCGGTCAGGATAACGCGATCGATTTGATGAATATTGCAATCTTCGCAAGGGGACATGTGCTTCTTGAGGGTGGAGTAGGTGTCGGCAAAACCACGTTATTACAGTCTGTTGCACGATGCATTGGTGGCGCTTATGAGCGTATCGAAGGCACCGTAGACTTAATGCCTAACGATCTCATTTATCACACTTACCTAGGGGAAGATGGGCGCCCTAAAGTTGATGAAGGCCCGTTATTAAGATCCGGTGAAAATCTATCTGTATTTTTCTTTAATGAAATTAACCGCGCTCGTCCACAAGTACATGCTTTGATGTTACGTGTAATGGCCGAACGTCATGTGAATGCTTTCAAAAAAGAATATCGATTGCCCCACCTCACCGTATTCGCTGATAGAAACCAAGTGGAAAAAAATGAGACATTTGAAATTCCGTCTGCAGCAAGAGACAGATTCATGATGGAAATACCCATTGAAACCCCCAATGATCGTGATTTACGTAAATCACTGATGTTTGATTTGAAATATCAAAATGCTGAAAACCTAATTAAGCAGGTAACACCCAACATCCTCCAATTTGATCAGCTCAATAGCATTTCTGAGGCAATACAAAATCATATTAAATCCAGTGATGTTATCGAAGACTATGCGCTCGACTTATGGGAAGCCACGCAAAACCCTGAAAAATTTGGCATCCAACTCGATCAGGCAGAGGTCAGCAAGTTAATCAATCATGGGGCTAGCCCTCGAGGCATGGGGATGCTGCTAAAAGCAGCGCGCGTTAACGCATGGCTCATGAATCGTAGCGATTTGTATCCGGAAGATCTCCATGCGGTCTTTCATGCAGTAATTGCTCATCGTTTGGTTTTTAACACGATGTACGAAAGTCGAAGAACATTATTGTCGCGTGAATTGACATCGCAGATTTTGAAAACAGTCGCTGTTCCTCCTAAAAAAATTTAGTGAGCAATTAAAACATGACGCCATTATCTAATCAGGCTTTTATCTACAAAACTCCATGGAAATCCAGTGGTTTTCATTTTGGTGAGCATAGGGGAATGCAGCGTGGATTAGGTTTCGAATTCAGAAATAATGTTTCTTTGATGGATTTTCCTGATGCTAGACGGATAAACTTGCATCAGACCATACTTGATCCTTATGAGCAGGTACAAGTAAAATTATTTGATCAAAACAACACCATACCAGTTTATGCAGTATGTGATTTGTCTAGCTCGATGCAATTTAAAGGCGTGTCTAGAAAGCTAGATCAGCTCATAGAAGTTTCGCATTCAATTGCTTATTCGGCCTATGAAGCAGGCGATGCTTTTAGCTTAATTTCTTACAACGAAAGCGTTATTGAAGATCTCAGCTTAAGTTTAAGCCATCATTTACAACAAGCATATTCAGTCATTGAGAAGTTAAATCGCTATAGCACGATGCAGCTAAACGCTAACGGCATATTCGATGTTCCTCAATATTTAGGGAATGCCAGTGGCTTAGTTTTTTGGATTTCTGACTTTCATATGCCGATGGTGCTGATTGAACAAACTTTAAGCGCCATGTCGCATCACCAAATCGTTCCTGTAGTGATTTGGGATGACCAAGAATATAAAAAATTACCTAAATTCGGGTTTGGTAACATGATTGATCCTGAATCTGGAGATAGCAGAACAGTCTTCTTTCGTCCTTCAATTCGTAAGAAATTTGAACAGGCATTTTCTGAAAGAAAGACCTGTTTAGATTCTACCTTTTCAAACTTTAATACCAGGGCAATTTATCTCAAAGCTCACTATGATGCTCAGGAACTAACTGATTATTTTGAACAAATCTAAAGATCTTTAATAAATTTATGAAAAAAATAGTATTGATATTCATTACATTACTTAGTTTTGCTTGCTTATCGCCCATCTTGATGGCGCAAGAATCTATACCAAAAGTAATCACCATTATTAACCCACACTACAGTAATAATATTCAAGTTGGTGATGTTTTAAAACGCACTGTCATGATTGAAGTTAATGCTGAATCTCAAATACTGAAAGAATCAATACCTAAAAAAGGAGCTAACAGAGACGGAATTGAGTTAAATGAGATTCTTCTCAAGTCTCAGGTCAACGGGAGTAAAAAAATATATACCATCACGCTCACCTATCAAGTTTTTGCAATCGCAGACAAGCCTGCGGTCATGCGTTTACCTGAAGAAACCTTTGCTTTTAATGGGGGGGCTCATGTTTTATCTCTTAAAGTGCCAGCATGGAATTTCTGGTTTTCCCCATTGGTGCCAGAAGGGTTGAGAAATGCAAAAGATAATTTACAACCTCAATATCCACCTCCTCGCATCAGTTTGCAGAGCCATTTGATTAAGCTGGCAGTCTCACTAGCATTGTTGGTCATAGGGTTTGGGGGCGTTATTTACATGAACGCCAATTTAAGCTGGATACCATTTATGAACGGTGAATTTGCAAAAGTGTGCCGTCAGTTATCCAAGCTACCCAATAAACAAGGCCGTGAGCAATTGGCTTTTAGTTATTTACATCAAGCGTTTAATCATTTGCACGGGGCAATTCTGTTTGCTAATGAGATCGATCAATTTATAAAAAACCATCCTCATTTTTCCGCTTTAGAAAATGAAATTAAGGTATTTTTTGAAGAGTCAAATATTGCATTATTTTCAAATCAGCAGGGCAATGGCGATCAAAAAGTCAAAGATCTCATCATTTTGAGTAAGCAACTCAGAAGCTGTGAACGAGGCGTTAGATGACTTTATTACATCCCTGGGCACTCTTGCTTTTACCTATTGCGACCATTCCTTTTTTATTAAAAAGGAATCAAGGCCAAGTATATTCATGGCTAGCAATGGTTCCTGAGGATAAAGCTTCAGATATTGCTAATTTTTTAATTAAAGTGATATCAGCATTGATACTCATCAGTCTTGTGGGAGCACTGGCTTCACCTATGGGCGCGCCTAAAAAGATCGTTAAAGTTGGTAAGGGTGCGCAGACCGTATTCGTGATTGATCGAAGCGTTAGCATGGACCAACCCTTCGCCGGCAGCATTAATGGTCATGTTGCAGAAATTAAATCTGCTGCCACAAGGCGATTGATTACTAAGTTTATTGATGCTCGACCTGATGACATGATGGGGGTGGTCGGCTTCAGTAACTTTGCACTTTACGGCATTAAAATTACTACCCGTCGTGACGCCATTCATTCCGCGATTGACGCGGCGACCAGTCCGGCGATCAATCAGACTAATATCGGCGCTGGTCTGATTCAAGGCATCAGTCTATTTGATAATATTCAGAACTCAGGATCTAGAGCACTTATTTTACTCTCTGATGGCGGTGGCAAGCTTAGCGCCGCTGTGAAAGCAAGAATTCAAGCACTTCTTGCCAGTAGAAATTTGAACTTGTATTGGATTGTCATACGTGAACCCAATGATGTAAGTATTTTTACGGATAATACTTATTCAGAAGATGAGGCACCAGACGCAGTCGCGCTTGATAAATATTTCAAATCGATCAATGTGAAATATAAAGCTTTCGAGGCTGACAATCCTTCGACCTTACAATCTGCGCTAGAAGATATCGACTCAAAAGAAAAAAATATCATCCAATATTCAGTATATAAGCCTGCACATGATTATTCGACCAATCTGATTACTTTGGCATTGATACTGAGCCTTCTTATCCTCATCATTAAAAATTTAAGAGTGTACTCATGGTAAAAAAGAAGCTTGGCTTGAACGTGATATTCACGATATTTTTATTAGTAGGCTTATTAGGTACTGCTGATCAACTATACCAACTCAATAAAATTAATCCCCTTAATCAGATGATTGCGCATGGTGAATTAGTCAAAGATGCGGATTATCCCTATCTGAACAACTTTTCTATTGCCTATAGTGAAGCACAGAAAAATGATTATAAGCATGCTATACGAGCCTATGGAAAACTGCTTGAGAATGCCCCATCTTCCAATGATGAAGCCAAAATAGAATACAACATTGCTAATAGTCTTTTTTTATCTGGGTTAAATCAAAAGATGAATGATGATGGTTCGTTTTCAGAAGAGGCTCTCTATGCATATATACAGGCAAAAATAGCCTACGAACAATCATTGAGAATCAAGCCAGAACAGAGGGCTGCAAAATTTAATCTAAGCCTATTAGATTCGATGATGTCAACTCATTTAAAACAAGCACCACAAGAAAAGCCAGCTATGGAGTTAAGTAATCTTCCGGTGGGCTTGCCATGAAGCTTCCTATCAGGGCCTTTCAAAATCACTGTGAATCACTGTTATACCTAGCCGCGGTGATCCTCATGGCATTGGCACTTGTGAAGCCTGATGTAAAAATAAAACATCAGGTCCGTAATTATTTGTTGATTGCTGATGTTACTCAAAGCATGAATGTTCGGGATGAACGGTTAAACAATCAAGCTGTCAGTCGCTTAGTCTTCTCACAAAACTTAATGAAAAAAGTCCTGGAATCCTCCAGTTGTGGAACATATATCAGCCTAGGTATTTTTGCGTCAGATAATATTGGATTGCTGATGAACCCGTTAGAAGTCTGCTCAAATTATGATGTGATCACTGATGCCATTGATCATTTGGAATGGCGCATGGCTTGGAAAGGGAATAGTCGATTAAGCTACGGGATTCGGGCTGCAGACAACACCTTAAGCTCATTAAACGTTCCTTCTAAATTATTGTTTTTTTCAGATGGAGATGAGGCGCCTAAATTAAATGCAACAATCCAAGAGGATCTGACTCACATACAGCATGGTAAAGATATGGTATTTATTGGCGTGGGGGGAAGCAAGAAAGTGCCTATCCCACGCTATAACGCTGCCAATGAAATGATTGGCTACTGGCCTATTACTGAAAATAACAGCTCAAGATCAGGAACTAGTACTTTTGCAACCGCATTAGCTGTGCCAGCGCAAGATGATCAAAACCCAGCCGTTGCTGCGGCAGAGTATGATCGCTATTTATCTAAATTGGATGATGAGTACTTGAAAGCCTTGGCTACAAAGGTAAACGGGAGATATATTAAAGGGACAGATGGTCACTTATTCTACGACTTCATTCAAACACAAAGTGTTGACTCAAAGCTAGACGCAACCTTTTCCATTCGTTTGTTTTACTTAATTCTTGCGTTGATATTAATCATTTCCACTTATTTTTCAACATCAATTTTTAAAATACTCCAGCCCTCAAATCATTCCGGTGAGATTTAGGAAAAATCAATCGCAGACATTAGAGGCCATCAATTTTAAATAAGAACACTTACCTTACGCCCCTAAGGAGCTACGACAATGCGTCAAAACAAAATAGAGAGCAAAGATGTTTCCGAATGTAGCGAAGTGCAATTTCTTCAACGATTTGGTCGCTGGATGGCCATTCTGTCATCACCAATTGATGGGGAAATAATGCTTGGTCCCAATTGGTTCGCCTCAGTAATGGGGACCGGAATTATCGCCATTGCAGGGTCCGTATTACCATTGAAATTTCCTGGACTGTTTATTATTTCATCAGCAGCATGGGCGATAGCTGTTATTCTCTTGGTGGTTCTATTGGTGTCAATTCCAATGCACTGGATTCGACAACCTGAGGCGTTCAAGGTTATAGCTAATGACCCGATTTCAATTCAGTTTTTTGGTGCGCCACCAATAGCGCTAATGACGGTAGGGGCGGCAACCCTCCTTGTCGGCTCTCATTATGTTAGTCTTTCAGCCTCAGTTGCTATTGACTCAGCGCTGTGGTTTACCGGATCAATATTGGGATTCATAACTGCAGTGGTGGTCCCCTATCGACTATTTACTCAATTGGGTGTCAATAGCGATGCAGCATTTGGTGGTTGGTTAATGCCTATTGTTCCGCCTATGGTATCCGCTACTGGAGGCTCACTTCTGATACCTTATGTCCAAGCAGGTGCGCCCCGCGAGAGCCTGCTACTTATCTGCTATTCCATGTTTGGCATGAGCCTGGTAACGTCATTGATTATCATCACCATGATTTGGAGTCGTTTGGCACACTTTGGGTCGTCTGGCTCGACGCGGGTGCCAACACTTTGGATTGTGTTGGGCCCAGTAGGACAGTCCATCACGGCAGCCTGCGGTCTTGGAATGGCGGCCAGTACTGCAATCAGTGAGCCTTTTGCAACAAGCTTCAAAACATTTGCCATTGTCTATGGGGTGCCCATGTGGGGCTTTATTTGGCTATGGTTACCAATTGCTTTATTGCTCACCATGCGCGCTCGAAAGCAAAGGATGGGCTTTGCTTTAACTTGGTGGTCTTTTACATTCCCAATTGGAACTTGCGTTACTGGCACAAGCTTACTCGCCTTGCTTACAGGGTTACCGATGTTCAAGTGGGCGGCGGTTGTATTATTTGCCATTTTGTTGTTGGCATGGATTTTTGTTCTAATTAGAACTGCTGAAGGATCAATACTTGGAAAATTGCTAACGCCACCAACAAATAGCCTGCCCCCTAAGGCATTTAAAGGTTAGTACTCAAGATGATGATTCAGGATACCCAAAATTCCTAGCCTCTCAATTTAGCGTCAATTCTTTTGACGCTTGCAGTGAAATATAATCGTATCTACGCTTGAAGCTAAGGCGTCAAACATCGGAGATCTTTTTAAAGTAGCCCATTTAATTAAAGATATCTAGATACAGGACGCTTTAAGAAAGGGATCATCAAAAGCTTTATCATGCGCCGCAAATAATCTAGAAATATCGCTGTAAAACTCACGATAAATTTGGGAGACGTTAACTTCATTGCTTTGAGAGAAGTAAGCATCAACCATAGCGTTTAATTTTTGCATGATTTTGCTATGTGCCTGCCGATGCATCTGGAACTGCTTATAGTCTTCTGTAACAAGGGGATTTGATAGCATCACCTTCTCTTCATGAATGAAATGCTTGCTAGCTACTTCAATCAAGTCATAAAGATAGGATGGAAGAAGGCCTCTGCATGAGCTCTGTTTGCCTGAGTCACATTGGGTACAAGGTGGCAGTTGTTCCTCTTTACTAAAATCACAAACATCCCTTAATTGAGTTAAATACTTTACAAGTTGCTTATGCTCCCTCTCAATTAAAAGATATTCTGGACGTTCAAGCTTCTCTATTTGATCCTTATGAAGAGATATCATTAAATGCTCTTTTAGTTGAAATCATCATATTCTGCATGATTTGCCTCAAGCCACATCGCATTAATCACACCAAAAGCTAACGCTAATCCAACACCTAAAATCCAAGCAAAGTACCACATCAGCTTGCCCTTTCTTTTAATACATCGAGTTTGAGTGATCTTGTATGGTCTGCACTGTTACTTTACCCTTCAGCACACTGAACACCCAAGATGTATACATAAGGATAAGCGGTAGAAAAATTAAAGTAACTACCAACATAATCCCCATAGTCTTTTTACTAGATACAGCATCCCACATTGTTAGGCTGCTCACTGGATCTGTAGCGGAAGGCATGACAAATGGAAACATAGAAAATCCTGCCGTTAAAATAACACCAGCAATTGATAAACTACTTCCGATAAAAGCCAAACCTTCATTCTTGAACTTTGCATTTAGAAGAGCAAATATCATCCCTGAAAATCCAATCAATGGGGCTGCCATCATCCAAGGGTAGGATTGGTAATTATTGAGCCATGCACCCGAAGAAATTGAAACTGTCTTTGATAAAGGATTTAACGCCGCATTAAAATCTTGATGGGATGTAAGAATATACCCATCAATTCCATAGGCCACGCAAAGGCCTGCAACTGCAAAGCTAATAATAAAAACTAGACCCATCCATTGGGCAGCCCTCTTAGCTCTTGCTTGAACTTCTGCATCACTTCTAAGCTGCAAGTAAATCGCACCGTGGGTCATCAACATAGTTAAACTGACAACTCCGCATAATAAAGCAAATGGATTTAGTAGCTCCCAAAAACTGCCTGTATAAAAAGAGCGTAATGTTTCATCGTAATGAAACGGCAAGCCAAGTAATAAATTACCAAACGCTACACCAAACACTAATGATGGAATTGCGCCTCCCGCAAACAAAGCCCAATCCCAAGTGCGTCTCCAGGAACTATTTGTAAGTTTGCTTCTATAATCGAAACCAACTGGCCTAAAGAACAAAGCGAACAAAACTAGAAGCAATGCGATATACATACCAGAAAACGCGGCAGCGTAGACCAAAGGCCATGCTGCGAAAATTGCGCCGCCAGCAGTAATTAACCAGGTTTGGTTGCCCTCCCAGACAGGACCAACCGTATTGATAATGACTCTTCTTTCATCATCCGTCTTTCCTAAGAATGGCAGCCACGCCGCGACTCCCATATCAAAACCATCCATAATAGCAAAGCCAATTAGAAGGATGCCTATAAACAGCCACCATGTAAGCTTTAAAAACTCGTAATTAAATAATTCCATAATGACTTCCTAGCGGATGTTTTCAAAGTGATATTTGCCTGTATGCAAACTAGAAGGGCCAAGTCGAGCGTATTTAAACATCAAGAACATTTCAACAATGAGTAGTAATGTATAAAAGCCCATAAATCCAAATAGACTAAAATATAAATCGCCCGTTGAAAGCGATGATGAAGATAGATGCGTCGGGAGAATGCCAGAAATCGTCCAAGGCTGACGACCCATTTCAGCTACGACCCAGCCCATTTCAGCAGCAATCCAAGGAATTGGGATTGCGAATAATGCTAGACGTAACAACCAAGTTTTTTGGTTGATGTTTCGTTTCGCTGTGAAGTAAAAACTAGCACCAAAAATGAACAACATTAAAAAGCCAATTCCAACCATCACACGGAACGACCAAAACAATGCGAACACATTAGGAATCGTGTCATTAGCAGCCTGCTTAATTTGAGCTTCTGAAGCATCGGTAACATTAGTCGTATATTTCTTTAGCAATAACCCATAACCTAAATCATCTTTAGATTTCTCAAATGCCGCTTTAGCATCCTCTGATTGATCACCCTTTTTTAACCGCTGCAAGTCGCTATAAGCGACCATGCCATTTCTAATTCTCAGCTCATTCTCTGCTTTAATTTCACTCAGGCCTGTGACCTGCTCATCAAGTGAACGAGTGGCAATTAAGCCCATGAGATAAGGTACTTTTAGCGCATAATCTGTGCGCTCATCTTTTTGGTTAGGTAGCCCAAACACTGTGAATGCTGCAGGTGCTTCTTCTGTATGCCATTCAGCTTCAATAGCGGCAAGCTTTACCTGTTGGACTTCACCAGTGGTATAGCCAGACTCATCACCTAGCACAATTACTGAGAGTACTGAAGCGAGTCCAAAACCAGAAGCAACTGCAATCGATCTTAGCGCAAATCCCGCATCACGCTTTTTGAGCAAATACCAAGAAGAGATTCCTAAAACAAACATTGAAGCGGTGGTATATCCAGCCGCTACGGTATGCACAAACTTTACCTGAGCAACAGGATTTAGAAGTAAAGCGGCAAAGCTTGTCATCTCCATCCGCATTGTTTCAAAGTTAAACTCTGCACCAACTGGATTCTGCATCCATCCATTTGCAATCAAAATCCAGAGTGCTGACAAATTAGATCCAAGCGCAACTAGAAACGTCACCATCAAGTGTTTTTGCTTAGACAGCTTGTCCCAGCCGAAAAAGAATAAGCCTACAAATGTAGACTCTAAGAAGAAGGCCATTAACCCTTCGATAGCGAGAGGTGCCCCAAAAATATCGCCAACATAATGAGAGTAATAAGCCCAGTTTGTACCAAACTGAAACTCCATAGTGATGCCTGTTGTAACACCCATCGCAAAATTAATTCCGAACAACTTGCCCCAGAATTTAGTCATGTCTCGATAGACTTCTTTACCTGTCATGACATAAACAGATTCCATGATGACTAATATCCAGCTTAAGCCAAGAGTAAGGGGAACAAACAAGAAGTGATAGAGGGCAGTCGCACCAAATTGCAAACGGGATAAATCGATGACTTCAGCGGATGGCAACATAATTAAAACCTACTTTAATGGCGTTAATAAAATTTGTGTAACAGCTTGTTGTCTTGTCTCTTTGGAAATTGGATGGGAAAAACATGCCCACCATATTGCCCATAATAGAAAAATCTTAAGTGCTATGATTAAGCAGATCTCAAAACCTAATCCTCTAGAACGAATAAAACTACTCAACTTTAAAAAAGCATTTTTTATCATTTAAACTTTTAAGAGCCGAAGGGCTTTCTGGCAACCATCCCAATCAAAGCAGACATGCCTTGATGTCCCAAGCCTTCAGATATTACCTCTTCGTACTCACGTAATTCTTCAATTTCCCAATCAGCAAAAGCAAACCCCAATATTTCTTTTGTATAAAGGTTCTCCAAATTAGAAGGTCCACCAGTTTTATATTCCAATTGCTTTTTGGTATAGCCTTGTAAAAGAATTCGCCCACCAGAACGAGTCAAGCCTTTCATTAAGTTAAATTGCTTAACTCGTTCTTGAGCGTCTGTAAACTGGATAAAAATCCCAACAACCCAGTCAAAAGTCTCTTGCAGATATATTTCAGAGAACTCTTCTGCAAGCATATCCCCACAAATGAAATTAGGCTTCCCGTCGCGAGAGTCTGATAGTTTTTTAGCTTTTTCAATTGCAACGGGTGATATATCGCAAGCTGTAACCTTTAACCCTTGCTCAGATAGCCAAATAGAGTTCCGCCCCTCTCCGTCAGCAACGAGCATTGCTGAGTTCCCGCTACTCACGATTAAATCACGATGAGATTTAAGATAATGATTAGGCTCCATGCCAAAAAGGTATTGATCTCCAACATTCTTGTAGCGATCACTCCAGAATTCCTTTTGGCTCATTAGTTCTCCAATAGTTACTTACAACCACAATCATCATTTTTGCTTTTACAACACCCATTTCGTTTAAAAAATGTGTACAAAGGGCAAAACCTTATGATGCCAGTAACCAATGGCACAATACCAATCCAAGCCCAAGAACTTAGTTGATGAGTATATGCTAAGGTTACCAAAACCGCACCAAGCAAAATTCTCAGATTACGTTCAATACAACCAATATTACAATTCATATCTAGTCTCCTTTTATTAGAAAATGACTACTCTTTGGGACTATTAAAGCTTGCCTCAATTTCAATCTCTTCTCCTGTTGATACTTTCTTAACTTTGAATTCAAAATTGTGTGTCTTTTCAGCCAGCTCATGACCTAGCGTCACCTTAGCATTAACACTTAATGCTTTACCTGCACGAATTTTAATTTCTGAGAGATTGCCCAAATCCAATGCATCCGCAGGAATGTTTTCTACAGATATTTTGTAAACTTGATCTGATTCATTCTTATTAACGATATGAACCATATAGCGATCACGTATTGAGCCGTCAGAAAGGGTGACATAAAGTGGCTGACGAATTTGTTGAACATTCACTTCAACATCCTTTCTATGACCTACGTTATATAGCAATGTGCCTGACATCAAAGTCAATGCAGTTGCATAACCTAGCACTTTAAAACGCTTCCACATTACTTTAGCTGGATGGGGAGCCTTACTTTCCATATTTCGCTCTGAGTCATAACGAATCAAGCCTTTTGGAAAACCAACGGAATCCATAATGTTATTGCAAGCATCTATACACAACCCGCATGATATACATTGATATTGAAGTCCTTTACGAATATCTATACCTGTTGGACAAACCTGCACACAGAAGCCGCAATCAATACAATCACCATACCCGGCTGCTTGTCGCTCTTCACGAGTTTTTAATCCATGAATAGGAATTGTTCTACCTTTAATACCCTCGCCACGAACTTTATCGTATGCAACAACCAATGTATCTGCTTCGTACATCACGCCTTGAAAACGTGCGTAAGGGCAGAAATACAAGCAAATTTGCTCACGAGCAACACCAGCGGCTATATAAGTTGTAGCAGTTAATATAAGTACAGCGTAGTACCCTCCAAAAGGCGCTTTTCCTAAAAGAAAATTACTAACAAACTCCGGGGTATATTCAAAATAACAAGCAAAAGTAAGCGCGGTCCAAAAGGCGATCGCGATCATGATGAGGTGTGAACCACCTACCTTTAGAATCTTTTCTAGATTCCATGCCTGCTTTCTCAAGCGCATTCGGGCTGGACGCTCACCTTGGATTAAATGCTCAATTTTGATAAACAAATCAGACCATATTGTCTGAAAACAAAAATATCCACACCAAGCACGGCCGACTAGACCTGTTACGAAGAATAAAAAGGCCGCGGCTATAAACAACAACATAGCCAGCCAAAAAACGTCTTGAGGGTAAACGATTAAATTAAAGATAAAGAATCGACGGGAAGTGAGATCGAATAAGATGGCTTGGCTAGCAGCACTTACACGAGCCCATGGCATCCATGGCAAAACAAAGTAGATTGCAAACGCAAGAATACTCACTGCCGTTTTAAAATTCCTAAACTTTCCGACTACTGATCGAGTAACAATCGGAATATGTTTTGCATATAAACTTTGCTCTTCCATTTTTAGCCCTAACAACTTTTGATGATTAATTGGATAAGAGTTATTAATAAATCCAAAAGCTCTATTTCTTTGATTCTTCTTTCATCTTTCTCATAACGAAATAGACTAGATACCCCATCATAAAGAGCATAAATGAAATGCTCAGCACTGTTAGCTGGCCTGGTAATGTATAAAATAAAACTTTTAACATTTTTAATTCTCCTAAAAGTTGCTTTTAAGCTGTAGCTTCTTCAAATGCAGAAATCGCTTCGGCTGCATACATTAGTGAAGGCCCCCCACCCATATAGACTGCCATCCCTAGGGTTTCTATTACTTCCTGTTTGCTTGCACCAAGCTTCCCGAGTGCCTGCGTATGAAAACCGATACATCCATCACATCTAGATGCAACACCTAAAGCGAGCGCAATAAGCTCCTTTGTCTTTTTATCTAGTGACCCATCTTTTGTAGCTGCCGTTGCCATATCACCAAACCCCTTCATAAGCTCTGGCGCTTCCATTCGGAGTTTTGCTAATGACTTTGAAATGTCTTTAGTAATTTCCTTGTATACTTTTGCCATGTTTTTCACCTTATTAATATATTAATTTATATTATATAATTTTGTATAAAATATAAATCTTTTCCACTTAAAGCAATTTGAGGTATGTCAATGTCTGCTGATATAAATCCGAAAGAAATGCAAAAGTCTGCGGATAACGCCTGTAAGTTAATGAAAGTGTTATCGAATAGAGATCGATTGTTATTGCTATGTCAGATTAATATGGGTGAGAAGAGCGTAGCGGAACTTGAAGATATTTTAGATATTCATCAGCCAACTCTATCCCAGCAGCTAACTGTGTTGAGAACGGAGGGACTTGTGAAAACGAGACGGGAGGGTAAGAAGATTTACTACTCACTCGCTAGTGAAATCACAGCTTCTGTCATGTCACTGCTATACAAACATTTTTGTGCAAAATAAACAAATTTATCCGATTTTAGCCAACTGAGTCTGCCCAGCCTTGATTTTCTGCCTCGCCTTCTCAGCTTTAATTGCTTTCTGTGTTGTCTTAACTTGATTTTTCATGCCTTGGATACGAGCCTGATCTGGCGTTAAAGGCTTTTGAGGTTTGATGGTGTTTTCTGCGAATTCGTAATAGCGCATGGTAAAGATTCCTTGTTGTTTCTATTATTTACCATGCGCTAGTGCCTTTAGGTTTTGACTTGTAGTGGTATGCCAATCACGTTCTTATTTCCATAAGTGGCAATCAATTGCCCTTTAGCCGCATTGATATTCATGGCGGATATTCTGACTTTGGTGGTTAATTGACCTGACCCTAACGGTACTTTTACTAAACATTCATAGTTGTTCATTTTACTTCTCCTGTTTTCTTAAAATTGCTTTTGACTGCGCCACTGACTAGATCTATTTGTTGATCTAATTCGCCAGATTCAACGGCTTGTTTGATGACTTCTAATGTATTTATAAGATCATCAGGGGAGGTGAGTTGAACACTGGATTTTCCTTTGGCTAGCTCCAGCAGTCTGTTGCCATATTTCACTGTAATACAAGTGGATCCATCTTCACTGGTAAACCACCAAGGCCTAATGACTTTTGGCACAGTGATGGTTTCGTTAATCCCAGTGTCAATATTTTTGACAGTGCGCTGACGTGTTAAATGTAATGGTTCGCCTGATGCTTGAGATTTGGCTAATAGGATCTGCTCCCATAGCTTGGTGCTTAACTTATTACGACGTTTCACGATTGGTGGTAAATCTCTACTTTTGACAGCATTTACCAGCTTTAAGCTGCTTAATGTGCTCATATATCCTCCTTTGATTGTTGAAGAGCACACTTAAATTAAACTCAGATAGCCGGAATGGGCAACCGAAATCTGCCTGATCACATATTTTGGTGAAATTAATTTAACCAAAATCACTAAAAATCCCCATAAAAAATCATTCTTTCTGTTTTACAGAGATAAATACTTTTGCGAGTTGCTTGGAGTTGCTATGAGTAAAGTCGCTGAAAAAGAAAAACTGAGTGAGTTGCTAGTTGAGTTGTTACTTGAGTTACTTGTTGCTACAAATGAGTAACCACGACTCAACTCAGCAACTCGGCAACTGAAACTCATTTTCTTGTCTCTGCGACTATCAGCAACCCCAAGCAACTTAGCAACGATCAAAAATGGAGAACTGAGAAATGAATGAGAGAAAAATTGTTTTACGTAGTTTTATCAATGAGAAATTTGGCACGACTTATGGAAAAGGCTTGTTTCATAAAGCCATCTTTAACTGCACTGTTGAGCTTCCCAATCCCTATAAAAAATATGTAGTGGATCTATTTGAATATAGACGCTGGGAAGCTTCAGCGAAAACTGACCAGCAGATTGAATGGACATCTCGTTTGCGAGTTGTAGGGATTCATAAATCATCAGAAGCTTTGGTGTCTTGGGTTCAACACTACAATCCTATTAACAAAGTTAAAACTCCAGTCAATGGGATGTGTGTTTACTTGCCTGAGCTTCAAGAGATCACAATTAGCATTGATGATCCCGCTCACGATGTTGTTGATCACTGGACTTTAGATGTTAAGCCATGTGCGAGAGCAGGTGGCAGTATTCCTGTATTCATCGCTGCCAACTTCGACTTGTAATCACGCACTAGCGCAGGTTAAAAACAAAGCTGCTACATAGATAGCAGCTTTGGGGTGATCAGCTGTTTAAGCGCGCCTAGTGTTGGCGATAGCACCGTCAAAACTTTTGACGGTGTTCAATATTATCGTTAGGTAGAGCGTCAAAAGAATTGACGCTTAGGCTGTGTCAGATATTTAGATAAGGCAATTCCTAATTACATGACGAGCTCGGATGGATTGATTTATATCCTAAGTTAAACGTTTCTTTAAAAGAAAAACACCTATTATTTTATACATCAGCTTGAATTTTTTTAGTTTTTGTTACTAACACTCTTTTAATCTGACATGCTAGAATTAGTGCAACAAGGTAATATTTTTACAATATGTTGTGGTTTTATCTTGTATGGGCAAAAAAAACCGACATCAGTTGCAGCTGAATGTCGGCGGATCGACTGTTAGTCATATCGTTTCAACAGTCTAACTTAGTTTTTCCAAATCTCAAAACTAAGGTCTTTTTTGCAATTAATAATATTTTCATAGATGCCTAGTGCTAATTAGCTCTGGGTATATTGTTAATTTTTTTAAAGGCTGTTTAAAATGGTACTAATAAAGCAAAAAAAGATTTCGAAGTTAGAGTCACATCTTCCTTTTAGTTTTTTAAATAAGAAAATAGTGATTGCAGTCAATGAAACTGATCTTACCCAATCAAAAATTCTAAAATCTGGACTTAATTTTCCGCTTGATATTGGTGAGAGAGTTTTACCAAGCTCTGTTGGTAGGGTGTCCCGTATAAACATCAATGGCAAAGAGACAATTAGAAGAGATTTGCCAAAAGAAACCTTATACAGGGAAATGGAATTCACAAGACATCAATGGTGTGGCAAGGGCCAGACTGAGGAAGTTACCGATTGTGTTTGGATCCCTTACCAAAGATACCAGAGAGATCTTGAGCTTCCTTTTGGGATCGAGGTTCAAGTAAATAAAACTTCAAATGGATTGATCGTCATATCTAGCGATCCAATTTTATACAGTCAGTCTGATAGCGAGTTGTTGAAACACACAATCAATTTATATTTAGAGCTTTATGGAAGTTGTATTGCTTATGAGGATGGAACAGCACCTATTCAGTCGGTAGCAGTGAGAAGATTGAATTGGAATGTTCTTCCTAAGGGAAGACAGCCATGGACTGTGGTTAAAGGGCTCTTAACTGGAAACATGTTAACCCAACGTCCTAAAACTTATGCTGCGGTTATGGATAGATTCGAAAAGATTCATGCGCTTAATCCAGACTTTTTGGCCTATGGCTCTGGCGGTTACAAGGGCTACTTGGTATTTGGTTTTGAGTCTAAAGGGATATACGTTCTGGAGTCTCAAAATACAAATAATGCTATATATATATTTGACAAAGACTGGGAAGCACTCTCAAAGTTAACTAAAGCAGAAATTTTGGGTAATCAGTTGCAAAAAGTCAGGATTGTTCATAACCCTGATTGGCTAACCAAATTAAGGCAAGCTTTAGTCTAATATTCAAAGGGGGTAAGCATTAATTTTTTGATGCTTACCTTTTTAACTGTTCGATTTGTGAGAGGGAATTTATGTCTGATAGTATCCGCGATGTTTTTAAGAAAATCATTCAATCCTGCCAAACAAAGCTAGATGGATTTGAGGCGTTAAAAAATGCAGGTATAACAGTAGTCAATGATAAAAATGAGAACCTAGACGATTTTATTACGAGAGAGCGCGATGCTATTAAAGGTTTGCAGAAAAGTATCGATAAATTAGATTAAGTATTAATGAGTAAAAAATACAAGAATCTCAAATGTGCCTATTGTTGTGTAAATATGGCAACTACAAAGGATCATGTTATAGCTAGAGGTTTTATTCTCAAGGAGCATCGCAATAACCTGCCATCAGCACCAGCTTGTAAACAATGTAACCATAAAAAATCACAGCTAGAGCATTATCTAATAGGAGTTGTTGGTCTTGGTAGTAGGCATTCTGAATCAAGTAAAACAATTTCAGAATTAGTTCGGGGAAATTTACTTAATAATTTAAAGTTAAAGCGAGAGTTGGCTGATGGTATAACCCAATACATTTACTCCCAAGATAACAAAAACTGGAAAATTGGAATGAAAGTGCCAATAAATATAGAAAAGGTTGAGCTGTTATTTGAGTTCATAATAAAAGGGTTATGTTGGAACTTTTGGGGTGCATATTTACCAGAGCATAATAATTTTATTAGAGCTAGTTATATGAATTCAGCGGGAATTAGACTTTTCGAAAATCTTCTCGCACAGAATGGTAGTAGACTAAATCTAAATTTGGGTCGAGAGGCATTTTTATGTCAGGCCGTTCGCTCTAATTCTGATCCTGAATTGACTGTTTGGAAAATGAGTTTGTATGGAGCGGAAGTGGCCGGTGATCCAAGGGATCTGAATTGTAAGGCTTCATCAATATATGGCATCTCAGTTCCCAAAAGTTTTAGTTTTTCTGTAGATCTTCAATCAATGTTTCAATAAGCGTGTGGTGTAAAATTTTTTTGACGGTTCTCTCACCACCTCTTTCAACACCCCGAAAATAAGGGAGATAACCAATTGAAATTTTACGGTGAAGAACGCGCTTTTGTCTCTCATAATCCATTGTCGATGTATTAAGTTCAGTTGGAATCAGCTACTTCATAGCCACTACTTTTAGTTGAAGGCTTTTTCTTTTATCGTTAATCCATCAGAATATGAGTTATAAAATTAATTTCGCAGAGTATAAACATGAGATTGGTAGACGAAATTATTAACCTACTCGGATCGAAAGATGGATCATTAACAGATGCATTTCTTAAGACCAAAATACTAATTCATAAGATTGGATTGGATAACATTAATAATGCTGACTGGATTGATTCAGAACTAAATGGATATTCAGAAGGCGTTGAACTGCCTAGTTATAGAGTTTTACAAAACCAAGTGCTTGTGAATGCTACAAACGCTGCTTATCAATTTAAATCTCATCCCATTCCATTGTCCCATTTAACCAAGGAGCAAATTGAGTCCTTAACTAAGTCGAAGATGAGGCATTCAGTTATGGAGTTAGAAAAGTTTGTGGAAAAACAATCTGGCTCATTGATAGCGTACATCCCACCTGAGTCGTATTTTTTATTGCAGAAAGGTCTGGATAAAGGCGTTTATATAAGTCAGGCATGGTGTGAGATAGGAAAAAGCGATATCGTAAAAATACTGTCTCTACTGAGAAATAAATTGTTAGACTTTGTGTTGCAATTGAATAAAGTTTTTCAATATGAACTATCCGAGGAAGAGTTTGAGGAGGAAAAATCAAAAACACAGGCGATTTTAAATAACTCGTCATTCGGTGATAACGCAACAATCGTGATTAATCAAGGTAGCTCTAATTCTGTTGATGTTAGCGTTAATCAATCGAAATTCGAAGAGTTGGAAGATACGTTAAGCAAAAACGGCGTTTCAGCTGATGACATTCATGCTCTTAAAAAAGCGATTAGTGATGATGCTGGACATGCTGATTTGAATAGCAAAAAAGTTGGACCCTCTGTCCGAGAATGGATGGTTTCAATGTTTTCTAAAGCAATAAGTACGGTATGGGAAATAGAAATTGGAATAGTTAGCGGACTATTGACCACAGTCATTCAAAAATACTATGGGTGGCAATAAATTTGATCCAGCTTATAATCCAGCGAAAGTAGCGTAAAAAGTTTTGACACTTTTTGCACGGTTCAATCAATACCATTTTTTGACTCAAGGGTAGTGCGCTCTAGGACAGAGCCTCGACACTTTTAATCCGTTGATCGGGCGAGTGTAAAAACTTTTGACATTCTCTCAGCACCTCTTTCAACACCGCAAAAATAGGGGCTTTAACCAATTGAAATCTTACGGTGAAAATCACGCTGTGGCACTCTCAAAATCCAGCGAGGGCAACTTCATGGGGGTTCGATTCCCCCCCCCGGCACCAATAAAATCAAGGCTTACAGCGATGGGAGCCTTTTTTTTCGCCCCAAAAAATGCGTTGCACAAACGTTGCACAAAATCCAACGTAAGCATACACTACACGCATTACGTAAATTATAGCGTGTATATGCCACAAAAAGCTGCACATACTGTTCATATATTAGAAGGTAAGGCTACGCTTTATCAGCGTCCTACAACTTTGTTTTGGTTTGTGCGTTATAAAGCAGATGGTAAATGGCACAGAACTACAACTAAGTGCGAAGACTTAAACGAAGCAAAATTAAAAGCTGTTGATATAGTGACAGACGCTTGGTTTAAGGAACGACATAAAATCCCAATTGTTAGCAAACGGTTTAGTGCCGTTGCAAAGCTAACTATCAAAACACTACAAGACTTGTTAGATAACAACGTAGGCAAAGTTGTTTACAAAGATTACATACGTGCAATAGACAAATACTGGACTTCCCCTACTTTCGTAGACGTTTCTTAACTTCCAAATTGTAGCTTTTCAAACGCCATCGGGCTCATCTGATTCAGATAACTGTGACGACGTTTT
>Ga0214229_100077_pt1 | contig 37470 bp, 27 predicted proteins | sample TroBogypolimnion_38_FD_153067 | JGI IMG/M metagenome (GOLD analysis project Ga0214229, IMG submission 153067) | Freshwater microbial communities from Trout Bog Lake, WI - 14NOV2007 hypolimnion | ecosystem: Environmental > Aquatic > Freshwater > Lake > Hypolimnion/Profundal zone ...
GCTCTTCACTGATCAGTCCCATCTTCGCAGCAATCCCCAATAAGGCAATATTTCCGAGATTCTGAATGAGTTGTGGATATTGAGATGCATAGGCTAGGATGAAAAATTGAACGGTAAATTCAATATCCACCATGCCGCCAGCATCATGCTTTAAATCAAACTTAGCAGTTGTGTTGGGATGGCCGGCATGGACTTTCTGTCGCATCTCTGAGATTTCTTGACGCAGGGCGTCGACATCCCGAACTTGACTCAGCACTTCTGAGCGAACCTTGTCAAAGAATTGACCGACCTGCTCACTGCCGGCGCAAGGGCGAGCCCTCGTTAAAGCTTGATGCTCCCATACCCAAGCACTGTTATCGCCCTCACGCAATTGATATCTTTTAAAAGCCTCTGCATTGGTTACCAAGAATCCAGCCGAGCCATTGGGACGAAGACGCGTATCGATCTCAAATAAACTGCCTACCGAAGTATATGCCGTCAACCAATTAATCATGCGCTTAGCTAGGAGCCCATACATTTCTTGGGCTGCATAGTTTTGATCTTCTGCCTCGAATAAAAAGATCAAATCTAAGTCAGAGGCATAACCTAATTCCTTACCGCCTAGCTTGCCGTAGGCAATCACAGCAAAAGGTGGCAGGGTGTCAGGATGTTGATCAAACTTCTTAGCAATACTAGGCCACACACGCTCAAATGCAGTTTGCACAATGAGGTCAGCTAATGCGGATAAATGATCACTAACCTTTTCTACTGGCAGTGCATTTTGCACTCCGATACCCAAATCAGCCAAGAGGGTAATAAATGTTTCAGTATGGTGCGTCACTCGCAAGACATCCATTGCCTGCTCAGTACCGCCCTCATGAGCCATCGCATCATCTAAACGTAAATTGAGATTCGCCTTGACCTCACGCCAGTATTCAACAGGCTCTTGAGTCAGCGCAAGCTCGGCACGTGGATTTAATAAGTGGTCCAAAAGGTGTGGGTGACGAGTAAGGTATTTCGCTCCCCACTGAGAAGCTCTGAGTAGGTGCAAAACATTTTGTAGAGCTTGCGGATACTCCGCCAAGATCGCCAGATATGCTGTGCGCCCTGCTACAGCCTCCAGGAGATCAAAAAAACGTAAGAGCACTTCATCCATATTGGGCGATATTGCCGTGTCCAGCCCCAAAAAATCGGCTGCTTTTCGGACCAGCTTTCTGACAATCCATTGACTCTTCTCTGGCAAAACTTTTTGCTTATGACTTTCAGTCCAAACCTGCCAGCGCTTTAAGCTGTTCGGAAAGCTCGTTGCACTAGGTTGCCAATCCAGCTCGTTTAACGCTTCCTCTAGACTGGCGCCCGCATCCAAAATAAATGCTTTCTCAAAGTAGCGAGCCACTGCATTTTGGTGCTCGTCTAAGTGAGCCATGAAGGCATTTACATTTTCGGGCATGGTTCCTAGATCCATACTCTCAGCCAAACGGATTCTGGAGGATGGATCATCTGGCAGGTAGTGGGTCTGTTGATCCTCCCAAATCTGAATGCGATGCTCTAAACGACGCAGATATATATAAGCTGTACTTAATTGATCGACCTCATCTTTAGGCAAGATGCCTTTTTGAGCGAGCAAACGGAGCACATCTACCGTTGCCCGAGTTCGGAGTTGGGGCTCAGTGCCGCCGCGCATTAACTGAAACATTTGCGCTAAAAACTCAATTTCACGTATACCGCCGCGGCCTAACTTGATATCTCGAGAGCGCCCTTCGTGCTTTAGAGAGCGGCGCTCAGCCTCTTGCTGGATTTGCCTATGAAGCTCACGAATAGCTGAGATAACCCCATAATCCAGATGACGTCGATACACAAATGGCCGAATCAGTTGCTCTAATTCTTTTTCACAATGCGTAAAGATGGTTGATCCTGGTGATGGCGCGAGCAATCTGCCTTTGATCCAAGCGTAACGCTCCCACTCACGTCCTTGCACAAGTAAATACTCTTCAAGCATATCCAAGCTACAAACCAGAGGACCGGAGTCACCATTGGGTCGCAACCGCATATCAACTCTAAATACAAAACCATTGGCATCATGTTCGGCGAGGCACTTAATTAAACGTTTACCCATTCGGGTAAACCACTCATGATGAGAAAGGCTTTTAGGTCCGCCCTGAGTCTCCCCTTCATGCTCGTAGAGAAAAATTAAATCGATATCCGAAGAGAGATTAAGCTCACGTCCACCAAGCTTGCCCATGCCTACTACCATTAAGGGCATTTCAAGATTGAGGTCGGTATTCCACGGTAGACCAAACCGCCCCTTTAAATCAGCACGAATGAATTCAATACTGATATTGATAGCTGACTCCGCAAATAGACTGAGGCTATGCGTTACCTCGTCTAGGTCGGCCAGGCCGTTGAGATCCCGAAAGCCAAGCCAAATGATTAAGCGTTGCCTTACTAAGCGCAGCTCGTTCATGAATTGCGCTTCATCGACCTGCTCTTTTTTTAGCAACTCCTGGCAGGGCTTCAGGAGAGCGAGAATTTGGTCTTCATCCACCTGGATTGGGCCGACCTCGCCAAGCCATAGCTCCCAATCGGGATGCGCGCTCAGCCAACGACCAGCAAAGGTCGAATGCTTTTTTAAAAAATCCAGTTGGGCTTGAAAATCACGCATTCCCTCATCTTAATCGCTTCATTCCCTCAAGCCAGCAAAGAATGGGCATCTCTAATGGGGTGAAGGATAATAGCCCTTATGCTTCGAAATTTGCTTCCACCCGGTCTGCTAAACGCCTTTCAAAAATATTGGCAAGGCTCCGGCAATCTTTGGCGTAAACGTCTTTTGATCTTAGTGATCGCTTTGATCATTTGCTTAGGTCTACTCCATGCCGGTGTTCGCTATCTTGTTTGGCCTCGTATCGAGAAATCCAAACCTGCAATCGAACAATTGCTGAGCACTCGCTTAGGCACGAATGTCACTATCGATCATCTTCAGGTTTCTTGGGATGGACTTAGACCTCAATTCTCAATGGAGGGATTGCGCTTTAATGCTGCCAAGCACTCATCTGCTCCACTCCAGATTAAAAAAATTCATGGGGAATTAAGCCTAGTCAGCTTTTATTATCTTCAGCCTTATTTCTATAAGCTGCAAATTGAAGATGCACAGATTCAAATCCAGCGCTCTAAAGATGGAACAATCCAAATTGCCGGCATCACCATTAAAGATAGCTCGGATGATTTCTCGACGGGCAATTGGCTATTCGCGCAAGATGATATTCATCTCACCAATACACAGATCAATCTGCAAGATGCTCAAGGCAAAGCACTGAATGCTGACGTTGAATTAGCAGATTTCCATTTAACCAATGGAATACGCAAACATGATGCCCTGATTCAAGCGAAAACCCCCTGGAACAATGGCTCGCTAGAGCTAAGCGCCCACTTCATTCATCGCTTTGGTGGACAAGCTGGAAATTGGCGTGATTGGGCTGGTGAATTTGCGTGGAATTTTTCTGATCTTCAGTTCCAGAAAATGAGCCGTGATTTTGACATGCCATTTAATGTTCTTAGCGGCAACATGAGCTCAAAAGGTCATGTGAGCCTAGATAGCGGCAGGCCAGATGGCGGCCAAATGACCTTAATGGCAGATCAATTTAGATTGCAACTAGCAAAAGAAGATACGCCGATTGAATTTAGTCGACTTGAAACTGAACTCACCCAAGAAAGCGAAGGTCAACTGCTCTCGATCACCACCCAATCCTTTGCATGGCGTGAAATGAGTAGCCCAAGCAACTCGCCACTGCAACACCTGAGCCCCATGACATTTCGGTGGCTTCCTCCTAAGCCAGGTGAAGAAATTAAAGAGTTTGGTTTTAGCTCTCCCAAAATTTTCGTGAAGGATGTGACTCGCTTTGCATTAAACCTTCCGCTTTCCAAGAGAATTCATCAATGGATTGCAATTGCAAAAGCAGATGGTGAGCTGCAGGATCTAGACATGCATTGGTCAGAAAAACAATCTGCCCTTGCCAGCCTACCTATCCCAGGATCGTGGCTCAACTTTAATAAGTTAGATTTCAGCATCAACGCCCGTCTTGTCGATCTCAGCTTTACTGGTATTAACAAAGACATCCCTAGCATCTCCCATCTCACTGGACAAGTGGCTGGGGATCAGAAGCAGGGTGTGCTGACCCTAAACTCCCCTATGCTAGAAATTGAACTGCAAGATTTCTTACTTGATCCAAAAATCAAACTGGATCAAGCCCAAGGTCAAATCACTTGGAGCAAACAAAGTGGAGGCTGGTTGATTAGCTCAAAAGAACTCAATATTCAAAATGCGGATCTAAAAGCCAAGGCTAACTTTGCCTATCTCATGACCGGACCCAAGCAAGTCGATCATCTCAACTTAGATATTGATTTTCAGGAAGCCAACTTAGTTAATGCTTATCGTTACCTGCCAGTGACAATGTCAACGGATACCAAACTGTATTTAAGTAAAGCTTTTGCAGCAGGCAAGGTTGAGAATGGAAGTCTTCACATCAATGGAGATCCCAATGGAGCTCCATTCCCCCCAGGCAGCACAGGAGAGTTTGCTCTGACCTTCCCCATTAACGGGGTGACATTCAGGCCAGCGCCATTAGTCAGTCCCGAGCAAGGAGTGTGGGGAGACTTTACGAATATTGTTGGAACGATCAGCATGAAACAGTCCGCCTTAAATGTGGATGTTGCGCAAGCCAATCATCAGCAGATCAGTGTAAGCAATATCAATGCACAAATTGCTGATGTAAGCGCCAATCAACTAGTACTTGCCTTAAATGGCAATGCCAAAGGCCAAGCGCCTCAGATGTTGGATTATCTATTTGCATCGCCTTTTAGCAAAAAACGTCCAGAGTTTGAGAAGAATCTCAAGCTTGCAGGCCCTCTTGACCTGAATCTCAAACTAGAAGTCCCCTTGAGCAACAGTGACGACACAAAAATAGATGCACTTCTCAGTCTCCAAAATAATATGGCGCAGTGGGCCAATATTCCACCGCTTGAACACTTGAATGGCAAAGTACGCATCACTGAAAGCAACCCCGAATTTGAGGATGTCAGCGCTCAATTTTTGGGCGGCTCAATCAAAATGGCGAGCGCACCATCATCAACAGATAAACATAACTTCACTATTACTGGCGATCTCAGCGCAGATTTTATAAAGAACTATTCCTCTGAAATTTCTGAATCGGCAAGAACCTTATTGAATGGCATGAGCGGAATTGCCAAATATGATGGCCTGATCAGTTTCAGCAAGGCAGGTAGCGAAACAAAGCTGAAGCTCAATCTAGACAACTGGGCAAGCAATACTCCGATGCCTCTCAAAAAACAAAGGGGCGCATCCTTACAAGGTGAGTTGCTTTTACAAACCTTTGCTAAAAAAACCAATCCGGATCGGTTTAGCTGGTCTGGAAACTTAGGCAGCCAGCTCTTTACTCAAGGCGCACTTAATCAGAATAACGATTTACGTTACGCGATCGGTATTGGTGGGGTCGCTGCGATGCCCTCGCAAGGCTTGAATTTAGGCATTCAAGTCAATGAACTCAATTGCGATACATGGCTTGCATTTTTGTCCGCCAATAGAGCTAAAACACTTCCAAGCAAGAGCCCAACGAGCTTGTCCGATGGCATCCAAATCAACGCTCAAGTCAAAGCATTGACCGCCGCAGACTATGTTTGGCCCAATCTCAGCCTCACTGCAAGCCTCAAAGATAAGGGTTGGAAATTGAATTTGAGCTCTCCCAAAATAACCGGGCAAGTTCTTTACAGTGAGCCATCCTCTGCTCTACCCAGTGGCATGATCAGCGGTCATCTTGATCTTCTGAAATTGATTGATGAGCAAAACCCTAAAGCCGCCTCTAAGGATAAAAAAGTAGCGACACCCAATACCAAGCTTTCGCCAAACTCTATACCCAGCCTAGATCTGACGGTAGATAATTTTGTTTGGGAACGAGCCCAACTTGGTCTAGTCAAAATTAAAAGCCAAACCACCAAGAATTTGCTCAACCTAGAAAAGCTGCAGGTTATTAATCCACAAGACAATGCGACCATTACCGGCCAATGGAGCATCGACCCTCGAACAGGTCAACAGAAAACATCACTTATTCCAGATCTCCAAATTAAGGATGCTGGTCAAATCATTGCGCACTGGACTCCAGCAAAATCCGTTGAAGGTGGTCAAGGCCAATTGACTGGCAAGCTAGAGTGGATGAGCAATCCCTTCTCACCTGATTTTCAAACTTTGAGCGGACAGCTGAATCTCAAACTAGAAAAGGGGCGTTTGCTCGAGGTTAATTCCAGCGCAGCCCAAATCCTGAATGTGTTGAGCTTGCAAAGTCTATTTAAATTCGCCACACTGGACCTGCAAGGCAGCGTCGGAAATCTCGTGAGCAAAGGTACGGCTTTCAACACCATCAATACCACTTTCAATATCCAAAATGGCATTGCCAAGACTGATCAGTTTGTCATGATTCTGGATCAGGCGCGCGTTGCGATGAATGGGCAAATTGATGTCCCTAAACAAACACAAGATTTACGGGTGACCATTTTCCCAACGATCGACGCCACAGCGGGCTCACTCGCTTTGTTTGCGATTAACCCAATCGTTGGCCTGAGTGCTTTAGTTGGTCAATACTTAGTAAGCAATCAAATCAATCGCTCAATGCAATCAGACTATCTCATTCAAGGATCATGGAGCGATCCAGAGGTTGTACCACTGAATCAACAAGGACAGCCTTTGGATCAGAAAACTTTGGACACAATTCGTAAAAAAGGTTTGCTGAAAGAACAGAGTAAGCCAAACTCTTCAGGCAATCCCACTCCAGCCCCTGTGGCCGCAAGCCCGGTTGAATGATTTCTCTGTACTCAATATGAATTCATCCAAAATCCAGATTGCTGCCATTCAGATGGTATCGACGCCAGTGCCTCAAGAAAATCTAGAGACGGCAGCTCGACTCATTAAAGCAGCAGCAGGCGCAGGTGCTCAGGTAGCAGTATTACCGGAATATTTCTGCCTCATGGGTTTGAAAGATACCGACAAGATCCAAGCACAAGAAAAAGCTGGTGTTGGCCCGATTCAGGAAGCGCTCAGCTCCTTGGCAAAAGAGCATGCTATTTACCTATTTGCCGGCACTATTCCACTGCAGGCGAGTGAGAACAATAAAGTTCTGAATACCACTCTCGTTTTTGGTCCTACTGGAGAGCAAATTGGGCGCTACGACAAAATTCATTTATTTGGATTCGAGACTTCTACAGAAAGATATGCCGAAGCGGAAACTATCGAGGCCGGAAGCCAGCCAGGCGTGATTGATTTCAGCATTGATGGTGAGCGTTGGCGGTTTGGTCTCAGCATTTGCTACGACTTACGCTTTCCAGAGCTGTATCGCTCCATTGGCCCAGTCGACTGTCACATTATTCCAGCCGCCTTCACCTACACCACCGGAAAAGATCATTGGGAAATCTTATTGAGGGCGCGTGCAATTGAAAACCAATGCTATGTACTTGCTTCAGCCCAAGGTGGTCAGCATCTCAATCAACGACGCACTTGGGGCGATAGTATGCTGATTGATCCCTGGGGTACCGTTCTTGCCCATCTACCCGAGGGGGAAGGCTTTATTTCTGGGATACTGAGCAAAGATAAGTTAAACGAGGTACGCTCTAAGTTACCCGCCCTGAAACATCGCAAGCTTTAATGACATGAACGCACCCGAAGCATTATTTCCTAGCAGTTGGACCCAGGCTAAGAAACAACCTGAATTACTGAAGCTCGCAAAAACGATTTTGCTTGAGCCTACCGGCTTAACTGAGCAAGATCTTCATCGCACTTTCGGCAATATGTTTACACATCGCCTTGATGATGCCGATCTTTACTTTCAGCACACCCGCAATGAAAGCTGGAGTCTTGAGGAAGGAATTGTGAAGTCGGGAAGTTTCAGTATTGACCAGGGTGTGGGTGTGCGTGCCATCTATGGTGATAAAACAGCCTTCGCCTATTCCGATGAAATGAATCTAGAGGCCCTGAATAAGGCTGCGAAAGCAACTCGAGTCATAGGCCCACAAGGCGGCAAACAAGCACTTGGCAGCAAAATTTTCATTCCTACCTCCAATGAGCTCTACTCCGATCTCAATCCCCTAGACTCCTTACAGCCTAAAGAAAAAATTGCACTACTCGAAAGCATTGAGCGTCGAGCAAAAGCGCGTGATCCTCGCATCATTCAAGTAATGGCGAGTCTCGCTGGTGAATTCGATGTGATCTTGGTGGTGCGTTCAGATGGTTTGCTAGCTGCTGATATCAGGCCACTGGTTCGGATATCGGTTCATGTCATTGCAGAACAGAATGGCCGACGTGAATCTGGCTCCTCTGGTGGCGGGGCGCGTCATGACTATTCTTACTTCAATAGCGAGCTGGTAAATCAATATGTCGATGAAGCCGTCGATAGTGCTTTAGTCAATTTAGACTCCAGACCAGCGCCAGCAGGTCAAATGACGGTTGTGATGGGCCCAGGATGGCCTGGCGTTTTATTACATGAGGCTGTTGGACATGGCCTTGAAGGAGACTTTAATCGTAAAGGATCCTCTGCTTTTGCAGGGCGCATCGGTGAGCGGGTTGCCGCCAAGGGCGTCACTGTGGTTGATGATGGCACTCTCTCAGGCCGCAGAGGCTCTCTCAATATTGATGACGAAGGTACTCCGACACAATGCACCACGCTCATTGAGGATGGGGTTTTAAAGGGATACATTCAGGATAGCTTGAATGCCCGCCTCATGAATATGCCCTTAACGGGCAATGGTCGACGTGAGAGTTTTGCATCCTTGCCGATGCCCCGCATGACCAATACTTACATGCTTGCTGGTAAAGATGATCCAGAAGAAATTGTTGCCAGCATCAAACGTGGTCTATATGCCGTCAATTTTGGCGGTGGCCAGGTCGATATCACTAGCGGTAAATTTGTTTTTTCGATCTCAGAGGCCTATTGGGTCGAAAACGGCAAAATCCAGTATCCCGTCAAAGGTGCCACCATTATTGGCAACGGGCCGGAATCACTAAAACAGGTTTCCATGATCGGAAATGACCTAAAACTGGATGGCGGTATCGGGGTTTGTGGCAAGGAAGGCCAGAGCGTTCCGGTAGGGGTTGGCCAACCCACTTTACGCATTGACGGCATGACTGTCGGTGGTACGGCTTAATACGGCTTAAAATAGCCGTATGAGCCAACAAAACACCAACCCCGCTAATTGGTATGCCGCCGTTGACAAAACGTCGGATACCGACGACCAACGCATTCATAACATCACGGTTCTGCCTCCGCCAGAACACTTGATTCGTTTCTTTCCGATTTCGGGCACAGCAACTGAGGCACTAATCAGCAAAACTCGTGTCAAGATTCGGAACATCATTCACGGTAAGGACGATCGTCTCTTAGTCATCATCGGCCCCTGCTCGATTCATGACCCCAGAGCTGCTTTGGAGTATTGCCAGCGTCTTTTAGCTGAACGTGAGCGTTTTGCGGGCGAACTTGAGATCGTCATGCGTGTCTATTTCGAAAAGCCCCGTACTACAGTTGGCTGGAAAGGCTTGATCAACGACCCCTACCTTGATGAGAGCTATCGCATTGAAGAAGGCTTGCGCATTGCGCGTCAAGTGTTGATGGAAATTAATCGTCTTGGTATGCCCGCTGGCAGCGAATTCCTGGATGTGATTTCGCCACAATATATTGCTGACTTAATTTCTTGGGGTGCAATCGGCGCACGCACCACCGAGAGCCAAGTGCATCGCGAACTCGCTTCTGGTTTATCTGCTCCAATTGGCTTTAAGAATGGTACCGATGGCAATATCAAAATTGCTACTGATGCAATCCAAGCAGCAAGTCGTCCACACCACTTCTTATCAGTCCATAAAAATGGTCAAGTCTCTATCGTTGAGACCAAAGGCAATAAGGATTGTCACGTGATTTTACGTGGTGGCAAAGAACCAAACTACGAAGCCCAATATGTCCAAGCTGCCTGCACTGAGCTCGACGCAGCCAAGCTTCCAGCCAGTTTGATGGTTGACCTATCCCATGCAAATTCAAGCAAAAAGCATGAGCGTCAGATTATTGTTGCTGAAAATATTGCTGAGCAAATTGAATCGGGTTCAAATCAAATTTTTGGCGTGATGATCGAAAGTCACATTAAAGATGGTGCACAGAAATTTACACCAGGCAAAGATGATCCAAGTCAACTTGAGTATGGCAAGAGTATTACGGATGCCTGTATTAATTGGGAAGACTCAGTAAATGTTTTACAAAGATTGGCGCTTGCAGTCAAGAATCGTCGTAAGCTTAAGAAATAAACCAACGCTTTGTTTAGATCAAGAGACTAATTTATTTAGTCTCTTTTTTTTCGTGCTTCCATAATACATCTTGCCCACCAGCAGCCCGATTTAAAACGCGAGCCAAAACAAACAAGAGGTCAGAGAGTCGATTGAGATATTGGCGTGGAGCATCATTGATTTCAACATCCCACCCTAAACGAACCACTGACCTTTCGGCACGACGACATACTGTTCGGCAAATATGTGCTTGTGCAGCTGCCATAGTGCCGCCAGGAAGAATGAATTCTGAAAGGGGCTCTAGGGTAGCGTTGTATTGAGCAAGCCATTCATCCAAACGGCTTACTTGCGCCTCTTTGAGGAGGGTGTAATTTGGAATACAAAGCTCGCCGCCCAAGTCGAACAAGTCATGTTGCACTTGCAGCAATAGATCCTGAAGGGCTTGGGAGACACTGCTTGGTAATGGGATTGCCAACAAAACCCCGATTTCGGAGTTCAGCTCGTCGACATCACCCATGGCGCAGATCCGCAAATGGTCTTTTTCGACCCGGCTACCGTCGCCCAAACCAGTCATCCCGGCATCACCCGTTCTGGTCGCAATTTTTGAAAGTCGGTTACCCATGAACTCATTATAGGTAAATGGCTAAAATGGCAGTTATGAATATGGTCGCCCCACCCCCCGATCTCGCAATCATTAGCGCTTTACAGACTAAGCTGGTTGCTGCCCTACGCCCAATCCTGCCTGAAGATGACCTCCTTTGGGAGCCTGAAGACACGATTCCCTATGAATGTGATGGCTTAGCAGCCTATCGCAGGATGCCTCTAGCCGTTGCATTGCCAGAGACTGAGGCTCAAGTTGCTCAAATTCTGAAGATTTGTCATGCCATGAATATCCCTGTTGTTCCTCGGGGGTCAGGCACCGGTCTTTCTGGTGGAGCAATGCCGATTGCCCAAGGCCTAGTCCTCTCTCTAGCTAAGCTCAAAAAGATTGTCAGCATTGACCCTTTTACTCGTACCGCCGTTGTCCAGCCAGGCGTTCGTAATCTAGCAATCTCTGAAGCAGTTTCACATCTCGGCTTATATTACGCGCCCGATCCTTCATCCCAAATTGCCTGCTCAATTGGCGGCAATGTAAATGAGAACTCTGGAGGAGTGCACTGCCTGAAGTATGGCCTAACCCTACACAATGTTCTCCGTGTTCGTGCCGTACTCATGAATGGCGAAATCGTTGAATTTGGTGGACTAGCCCCAGATGCACCAGGATTAGATTTAATGTCGGTGATGATCGGTAGCGAGGGCATGCTCGCAGTGGTAACTGAAGTTACCGTAAAGCTCGTACCTAAGCCCAAACTTGCAAGAGTCATCATGGCGAGCTTTGACGATATTGAAAAAGGTGGCAATGCCGTTGCAGCCATTATTGCCGCAGGGATTATTCCTGCCGGTTTAGAGATGATGGACAAAGCAACTACACGTGCCGTAGAAGAATTTGTTCACGCAGGTTATGACCTCGATGCGGAAGCGATTCTGCTCTGCGAATCCGATGGCACCCCAGAAGAAGTTGCCGAAGAAATTGAGCGCATGACTGAAGTTCTGAAAAAAGCTGGGGCAAGTGGCATTCAGATCTCACGTGATGAAGCTGAACGTTTGAAGTTTTGGAGCGGGAGAAAAAATGCTTTCCCTGCAGCCGGACGTCTCGCAGCTGACTACTACTGTATGGATGGCACCATTCCTCGCCGCCACATCGCTACTCTCTTGAAACGCATTCAGGGAATGGAGAAGAAATATGGCCTTGGTTGCTTAAATGTATTTCATGCGGGTGACGGCAATATGCATCCGCTTATTTTATTTAATGGCGCTGATCAAGACGAATGGCATCGCGCTGAAGACTTTGGTTCTGAAATTTTAGAAGCCTGTGTTGAATTGGGTGGCACGATTACTGGCGAGCACGGCGTTGGTATCGAGAAGATCAATACGATGTGCATTCAGTTTGGTGAAGGTGAACGCGAATCGTTTTGGGGCGTAAAAAATGCCTTTGATCCAGATAAATTACTCAATCCAGATAAAGCGATTCCCACACTCAATCGCTGTGCAGAATATGGTCGTATGCGGATTAGCAAAGGAATCCTCCCTCACCCAGAGTTGGAGCGCTTTTAATGAGCCCTGCAGATTCCCAGCAGCACATTGAGTCTTTTCGTAAACAGATTCTCGAGGCAGCACAATCTAAAACGCCTTTGTCCATTGAGGGTGGCGGCACTAAAGCATGGTACGGCAACCCCAATTCATTTTCTAAGCTCAGCACCAAAGCTTATAGCGGCATCCTCGACTATCAACCTGAAGAGCTAGTAATCACGGCTTGTGCCGGTACTCCACTAAAAGAAATTGAAAGAGTCCTGTCTGAGAAAAATCAAATGCTTGCCTTTGAGCCCCCACATTTCGGTGAAGGCGCTACGCTTGGAGGTGTCATCGCGGCAGGCTTAGCTGGTCCAGCTCGTATCAGCGTAGGTAATTTACGTGACTTTGTTTTAGGCGCTCGCATCATGGATGGCAAGGGTCAAGATTTATCTTTCGGCGGCAAAGTGATGAAGAACGTAGCTGGCTATGATGTATCTCGTCTCATGCCGGGATCCCTAGGTACTCTTGCACTCATCCTAGAAGCATCAGTCAAAGTCTTACCAAAGCCCGCTGCTAGTACGAGCATTCGCTGTCAAATGACGCAAGCTGCTGCTTTACAAAGCTTGAATGAATCTGCCGGTCAACCTCTACCCCTATCCGCAAGTTGCTGGATTGGTAAAAACCGAGCCGATAGCTTTGGTGAGCTCACCATTCGATTGGCAGGAGCAGAAGCAGCGGTTTATGCCGCAAAAATATCCCTGTGTTCCAGTCTCAATGCGAAAGAGCTGGATGTTAAAGAGGCGGAAGCTTTTTGGAGCAATCTTCGAGAGCAGCAGTTACCAGACTTTACAAGCCTGGCAGCCGATGAAACACTCTATCGCCTCGCCTTGCCTGCAGCCTGTGGTTCGCTTGAACTCAACAATATGTCTGATGACATTATTTTAGAGTGGCATGGTCAAGAGCGTTGGCTAAAGGGTCTAAGTGATGACGCCACTTTTAACGCTCTAAAAAAAATTGCGAGCGCTCATGGTGGACATGCAATGCGTTTTCGTCAGGGCTCGAATGTGAATCCTGCAAATCAACGCTTTACTCAGCTCAGTGAACAAAGTCATTCGCTAGCGCTTGAGCCAATTCAGGCTAGGCTCAGAGCTAGCTTTGACCCTTCCGGTGTTTTTGTCACCCATCGTCTTCCATAAGTAATCCATGCAAACTGAACTCGCTCCCCAATTTCAAAATACCGCTGAAGGTTTAGAAGCCGCCCGAATTTTAGGTAAATGTGTTCATTGTGGATTCTGTACCGCCACCTGTCCTACATATCAACTCCTAGGCGATGAGTTGGATGGGCCGCGCGGACGCATCTATCTGATTAAGCAAATGGCTGAAGGCCAAGCGCCTACCGAAAAAACCCGCCTGCATCTTGATCGCTGCCTAACCTGCCGCAACTGTGAAAGCACCTGTCCTAGCGGTGTTCAATACGGCAAACTCATCGATATTGGGCGTCAATGGGCTGAAGACAATACTGCTGCCCGCCCCCTGAAAGATCGTCTCACCCGTTGGGCTCTCAAGGAGGGCTTAACCAGTCCTGCCCTGATGAAGACGGCAATGAAATTGGGTCGTCTAGTACGCCCCATTCTGCCGCCTAGTATGAAGCGAAAAATTCCGCACCTCAAGAATAAAGCGCTTCACCCTAATACCAACCCTCACCATCGACCCCAAACAGAGCATGCTCGGAAAATGCTCTTGCTGGAAGGTTGCGTTCAACCCGATATGCTGCCGAATGTGAATTCTGCTACCGCTCGGGTATTGCATGCGCTGAATATTCAACTGATTAGCGCGCCTAAGGCGACCTGCTGTGGCGCTCTGCGTTATCACCTCAATGACCAAGTGGGCGGCTTAAGCGATGCCAAACAAAATATTGATGCCTGGTGGCCTTTAATTGAGTCTGGGGTCGAGGCAATTGTGATGACCGCCTCTGGTTGTGGTGTGATGGTTAAGGATTATGGACACCTCTTAGCTGATGATCCAATATATGCAGCCAAAGCAAAAAGGGTTTCAGAGCTAACGAAAGACATCTCCGAAATCTTGCCTTCACTCCAAAATGAATTACTGGAATTGATTAGTAGCGACCAGAAACCAGGTGTGGTTTATCACCCACCCTGCACCTTGCAACATGGCCAACAAATCCGTGGTCAAGTTGAAAAATTACTGACGAGTTTAGGTGTGGGAGTACGATTGTGTGCAGATAGCCATTTATGCTGTGGCTCAGCTGGCACCTATTCCATTACACAGCCTGAACTTTCAGAGCAATTACGCAAGCAAAAATTAATGCACTTACAAACAGCATGTGAAGAATCGGATGCTGAGTTGATCGTATCAGGAAATATTGGCTGCATTGCCCATCTACAACAGGATCAAACTCCCGTTGTTCATTGGATAGAATTGGTCGATCAACTCCTGACTCAACAAGCAGAGAAAAAATGACGCTGATTGCGACCCATCTTGAACAGGTTCGTAGAAGGGTTCAAGATGCTGCCTTAGCGGTCCAGCGCAATCCCAGCAGCATTACTCTGATGGCGGTCAGCAAAACCTTTCCCGTCCAGAATATTGAGCAAGCCATTGCAGCAGGTCAAATGGTATTTGGGGAAAACTATGTACAGGAAGGGATTGAGAAAATCCAAATCCTCTCAGCCTTGCATCCCAAACTCGAGTGGCATTTTATTGGGCCACTCCAAAGCAATAAAACTAAAGATGTAGCGGCTCATTTTGATTGGGTGCACAGTATTGATCGCCTCAAGATTGCCGAGAGACTTTCTATTCAACGCGGGGAACTTGCTATCCCCAAGAAGCTGCAGCTTTGTGTACAAGTCAATGTCAGCAATGAAGACTCCAAAAGCGGCATCCCTTTAAAGGAAGCAGAAACACTCTGTAGCGCCATCGCCCAATTGCCTCACGTTTCCCTGAGAGGTTTAATGGCCATTCCTGCGCCGACCTCAGATCTCATGATTCAGGGACAAGCTTTTGAAGCGGTAGAGGATTGTTTCAAGCAAATTCAGGTCAAATACTCCAAAGAAGTAGGATTTCAAGAATTTAATACCTTATCAATGGGAATGTCGGATGATATGGAGTCTGCAATAGCCCATGGGAGTACGATTGTCCGAGTGGGTACCGCGATATTTGGTAAGCGAGATAAGATAAGCGCATGACAAACAAAGATCAATTTACTAACGATATTCATATCACCTTCATCGGTGGTGGCAATATGGGCCGCGCCATGATTGGCGGCCTTCTTCATGACGGCCTTCGCTCAAGTCAGGTATCGGTGGTTGAAGCAAAAGCTGACACGGCAGTAGCTCTCATTAACGACTTTTCAATTAAGCTGATCACTTCGATAGATCAAATTGCTTTAGATGATGCTAAAAATAATGTCATCGTCATGGCAGTCAAGCCCCAAGACTTTAAAGTGGTTTCTCACGCTCTTAGCGCTCAACTTCAAAACTCTCTAGCAAAACCTTTAATCCTCAGTATTGCTGCCGGAATACGTATCGCTGATATGAGCCGCTGGCTTGCTCAGTCCCGTTGCGTCCGAGCAATGCCGAATACCCCCGCCCTCATTGGAAAAGGCATCACTGGTCTATTTTCTGAGACTGGTGTTAGTCAGGCTGACCGTGAATTAGCAGAAGGCATTTGCAAGGCGGTTGGGCAAACAGTTTGGGTAGATGAAGAGCCACTTTTGGATGCAGTGACCGCCTTATCTGGCAGCGGCCCCGCTTACGTATTTGCTTTCCTGGAAGCATTACAAGCTGGCGGTGAAAAACTCGGGCTAGATTCAGTAACTGCGCGCAAGTTGGCTTATGCGACGCTTGAAGGTGCATCTCAACTCGCTAATCATTCTGTAGAGAGTGCCGGCGCCCTTCGTGAAAGGGTGACATCAAAAGGAGGTACTACTGCTGCCGCCTTAGAGGTACTTAAAGATTTAGACTGGCAAGCCATACTTGGGAAAGCCCTTGCCGCAGCCCAGGAGCGCAGCAAAACCATGGGCGATGAATTAGGTCAGGGATAAACCCAAAACGATTCCTAAGAACAGGAATCCGCCCAACCAATTATTGTGAAGAAACGCCCTGAAGCAATCATAGCGTGAGCGAGTAGATACTAGTCTTAGGTGATACAAAGCGCACAGCAATGCAGCTCCCCAGCCTAGCCAAAAATACCCACTCAGATGAGCAAGTTGAGCAACGATCATTTGACTCACTAGCAGCAGACCATAACAAATTCCAATCGCAGCTATATCAAAACGACCAAATGTAATTGCTGAAGTGTTGATACCGATGCGAATATCGTCTTCACGATCCACCATGGCATAAGCAGTATCGTAAGCAATCGCCCAAAAGATATTGCCGACAAATAAAATCCACGCCTCTAGTGGTACGAATCCCAATACAGCGGCATAAGCCATTGGGATACCAAAACCAAACGCTACACCCAGCACTGCTTGAGGAATGGCAAAGAAACGCTTGGTAAATGGATAAACTGCAGCGATCAGTACTGCAAAAATAGATAAGACTTTGGTCAATAGATTGAGTGGCTGAATTAAAGCAAAAGCAAGTAAAGCCAAAAATATTGCAAGCCAAACTGCTTCTTTGCCCGAGATCTGACCGCTGGTGACGGGACGATGTTGGGTTCTGAGAACATCGCGATCAAAATCTTGATCTGCATAATCGTTAATGGCGCAACCTGCACTGCGCATCAGGAAAGTGCCTAACGTGAAAATCAATAGAATCTGTAGATTTGGTAAGCCACCACTTGCTAGCCACAAAGCCCACCAAGTCGGCCACAGCAGCAGCAGTGTGCCGATGGGTTTATCCAATCGAATGAGACGTGCATAGGCCCGCAAGCGCTCACGCATTAATAAAGCTCACCCCAGATAGATCGCAACGACGAATCGTTTTCGCAAGCTCTTGCATCACCGGAGCGCGGGTATAGCTTTTGCGCCACACTAAGCACACCCGTCTGGTAGGCGTTGGCTCCTCGAGTGGAATATAACGAATCAAACCTTCTTGGGTTTTGGGATCGTCGACCGAAGTGCGCGGTAAAACACTAATACCGATTCCGCCAGCAACCATTTGTCTAATCGTCTCTAGCGAGGAACCTTCAAAACTATGCTGCTCGCCAATGGTTGAGCCACTTCCTAGGCGATTAAGCTCTGGACAAACGCCGAGCACATGGTCGCGGAAGCAATGGCCTGCACCTAGCAGCAAAGTATTTTGGGCTTTTAATTCCTGATGAGCAATCGCTTGGCGACTTTCCCAAGCATGCCCTTTTGGTACAGCAACTAAGAATGGCTCATCGTATAAATCAATCATCTCTAGACCGGAGCTAGGGAAAGGATGTGCCAGTACCGCACAATCGAGCTCACCCTGCCGCAACATTTCTAACAAACGGGCTGTGAAATTTTCTTCTAGAAATAAAGGGGCATTTGGCAAAGACTCTCTAGCCTCTCTTACTAGACTAGGTAGCAAGTATGGGGCAATGGTGTAAATCGTACCCAATCTTAGCGGGCCCGACAAAGGGTCTTGGCCATGCTTTGCTAAATGCTTCAAAGTATTTGCTTCTTCTAGAACACGCTGAGCCTGCTCTACTACCAAAGCGCCTAAGGCAGTCATCGACACCTCAGAGCTGGTTCTCTCAAAAATCTGAATATTGAGCTCTTCCTCTAGCTTCTTAATCGCGACAGAGAGCGTAGGCTGAGAAACAAAGCAAGCCTCAGCTGCGCGCCCAAAGTGGCGCTCACGAGCGACGGCAACGATATAACGCAGTTCAGTCAGTGTCATAAGGTAATTATCAGGCCTTTAAAAATTCGGCGCGTGCTCCCAGCCATCTGGCCAATTGTTTTTCCACCAAATTGGGGTGCTCTACCAGTAAGCGCTCCGCCGCTTGCTGAGCTAATTCTATCAACCAAGCATCTCTTTGAAGATCCACAAAGCGCAACATGGCATCTCCGGATTGTCGAGCCCCCAATAATTCACCAGGCCCCCGCAATGATAAATCTCGTTCAGCAATCACAAAGCCATCGGATACTTCTCGTAAAGTTTGTAAGCGCTCTTTAGCAGCCAAAGATAAGGGCTCTGCATACATCAGAATACAAACTGAATCCGCAGAACCACGGCCCACACGTCCTCGTAGTTGATGAATTTGCGCATAACCAAATCGCTCCGCATGCTCAATCACCATCAAAGCCGCATTTGGGACATCGACCCCCACCTCAATCACGGTAGTAGCTACTAAAAGCTGGATTTCGTTGGCCTTGAAAGCGGCCATAACGGCTGCTTTTTCATCACTCTTCATACGACCATGAACTAGACCCACTTTAAAGTTTGGTAACGCTATAGTCAGCTGCTCAGCGCTCTCAACTGCCGTTTGTAATTGCAAGGCCTCGGACTCCTCAATCAAAGGACATACCCAATAAGCTTGCAGACCTTTCGCTAGCCACTCTTTCACACCGTCAATGACCTCATTGCGACGGCTGGCCTTGAGTACTTTGGTAATGATTGGTTTGCGTCCGGGTGGCAGCTCGTCTATCACAGAAACATCGAGGTCGGCGTAATAGGTCATTGCGAGTGTGCGCGGAATTGGGGTAGCCGACATCATCATCTGGTGGCAATAGAACAATTCAGAACCAATCCGTTGCTGAATTTCTAGCCGCTGTCTTACTCCAAAACGATGCTGCTCATCAATCACTGCTAGGCCAAGTTTTGCAAAATGTACTGATTCTTGAATCAGGGCATGAGTCCCGACAATCAGTTGCGCCTCACCACTCTCAACTAAGTCCTGAGCCAGTTTTTTTTCTTTTGTTTTAAGGCTACCCGAGAGCCAAACTACTTTGATACCCAATGGCTTAAACCATTCCTGCATTTTCAGAAAATGTTGCTCAGCCAAAATTTCGGTCGGGGCCATGATGGCCGCTTGGTATCCATTATCGATAGTCCTTGCAGCTGCCAGCGCGGCAATCACCGTCTTGCCACTACCAACATCACCTTGTAATAAACGGTTCATCGGAAAACCACGTGATAGGTCATGGCCAATCTCAGCCCACACTCGCTCTTGTGCTGAGGTCAGCTTGAATGACAAACGCGCTAATAAACCTAACTCAATGCTTTTTTTAGAACTCGATTCTGTTACGGGATGAACTGCTGGAGCCCGTCTTTTTTGCCGTATTGAATGCGCGCGCTTTAAGGAGATCTGCTGCGCCAGCAATTCTTCAAATTGAACACGCCGCCAGGCTAAATGGCTGCGATCCAATAAAGACAAGGTATCCGCATCTGATGGAGGTTGATGCAATAAGGTAATTGCATCTTGTAGATTAGGCCACTGATGACTGGGCAATAGCTCGGCCAATAGTGCGCTCGGCAAAAACTCTGCAAGGAGGTCTTGAGTACTTGGATTTTTTAAAGCATTAGCAATGGCTTTGCGCAGCACTGTCTGAGTCACGCCTGCACTCGCTGGATACACTGGGGTCAAACTTTTTGGTAGCGGGGCTTCAGGGGCAACTGCTCGAACGGTGGGGTGCACCATTTCAGGCCCCTGAAATCCCTCTCGGATTTCACCCCGAACTCGGACGTGAGCGCCAACTGCCATTTGCTTTTGTTGGCTAGGATAAAAATTGAGGAAACGAAGTTGTAAAACCTCCCCCGCATCTTCAATCGTGACTACCAGCTGTCTTCTGGGTCTAAACAAGACCTGACTTCGAATCACTACACCCTGGGTTTGCACTGAACGAAAGCGTCCTAGTTGCAGAGCCTCCTCAATTGTCAGGAGCTCAGTTTCGTCCTCATAGCGCATGGGAAGATGCAAAACAAGCGCCATAGGGCTGTCTAAGCCCATTTTTTGGAGTGCTGGAGGTACAGTCTTAGTCATGATGGTTAGAATCCAAGCTCTGATGGTAATGCTATGCAACTCTCCGACTTCAATTACGACCTCCCTGACCGCCTAATCGCCCAAAACCCCTTGGCCGAAAGGACTGCGAGCCGCCTTCTTGAGGTGCAGGCAGGCAATCTGATCGACCGGCAATTTCTGGAAATTTTAGAACTCCTGAAACCTGGTGATTTGCTGATAATGAATGACACCAAGGTAATCCCCGCTCGGCTCCATGGCAAAAAGCCCACTGGCGGCGCTATTGAGTTGCTGATTGAACGCATTACCAGCAATCAACGGGCCTGGGTTCAAATCCGCGCATCGAAAGTACCCAAGCTCAACACCAGTGTTCAAATCCACAATCGCAAGGGCGAGAGTTTTGAAGCCAAGGTCCTTGCTTGCGATGGTCGCTTCTTCGAAATCGAATTTCCGAAAGATCTGCTCGATTTACTAGATCAATTTGGCGAGCTTCCCCTACCGCCATATATCGAACACCAACCCAATCAGGTGGATAGCAATCGATATCAAACCGTTCTTGCTAAAAATCCTGGCGCTGTTGCAGCTCCTACCGCAGGACTCCATTTTGATGAAGCGATTTTGGCTAAACTCAAAGGGCGTGGTATTGATCAAGCCACCATCACTCTGCATGTTGGCGCTGGCACCTTTACTCCTGTACGAGAAGAGAACTTAAGTCTGCACAAAATGCATTCTGAGTGGTACTCCATTCCAGAGGCGACTTTACAAGCGATCAAAAAAACTCGAGATGCGGGTGGACGAATCGTTGCAGTAGGAACAACTAGCTTGCGCACCCTGGAGAGTTTTGCGATTAATCAACAACAATCCGGTGAAACCAATTTATTCATTACTCCAGGCTTCCCATTCAAAATGGTGGATTGCCTTATTACCAACTTTCACCTGCCTAAGTCCACCTTACTCATGCTGGTCAGTGCCTTTGCAGGCATGGACAATATTCGCAAGGCCTATCAACACGCGATTGCTCAGGAATATCGATTCTTTAGCTATGGTGATGCGATGTTCCTCACACGGCTTTAAAATCACGCACACATGACAAACCCTATTCAATTCAGCGTATCTGCGCGTGACTCCCAAAGCCTAGCTCGCGTAGGCCAACTCGATCTGCCGCATGGTAGTGTGCAAACGCCAATCTTCATGCCAGTCGGCACTTATGGGACGGTCAAAGCAATGACCCCGCGTGATCTAGAAGAAGCCCATGCACAGATCATTTTGGGCAATACGTTTCATCTTTGGCTCCGACCCGGCTTAGATGTCATCAAAAAACATGGTGGCCTGCATCGCTTTATGGCTTGGGATAAGCCCATCTTGACCGATTCAGGAGGCTTTCAAGTATTTAGCTTGGGCGCCCTGAGAAAAATATCAGAAGAAGGAGTGACCTTTGCTTCTCCTATCAACGGTGACAAATTATTTATGTCTCCTGAAGTTTCCATGGAAATACAGGCTGTTTTAAACAGTGACATCGCTATGCAGTTTGATGAGTGCACTCCTTATGAAAGTCATGGCAAGGCTACTACTGAAAAAACGGCGCAACAATCTCTTGAACTCTCTTTACGTTGGGGTGAACGCTCCATTAAGCGCTTCAGAGAATTAGAAACGGGCAATGGCTTATTCGGTATTGTGCAAGGTGGTATGTTTGAGAGTCTGCGAGAACTTTCTTTGGCAGGGGTTAGCAAGCAAGGCTTTGATGGGATCGCTATCGGCGGTCTATCGGTTGGCGAACCCAAACCAGAATTTGAGCGTATTCTTAATTTCACTGCGCCCAAGTTGCCCGCCCATCTTCCCCATTACCTCATGGGGGTGGGTACGCCGGAAGACCTTATTCTGGCTGTAAGCCTGGGCATCGATATGTTCGATTGCGTGATGCCCACGCGTAATGCACGTAACGGCTGGCTATTTACCCGTTTTGGTGATCTTAAATTACGTAATTCTGGCTATAAGGACGATGATCGCCCCCTTGACCCAACCTGCACCTGTTATACCTGCAAGCATTTCACCCGCTCCTATTTGAATCATCTTCAAAAAGCGAATGAAATCCTGGGTTCTCAGCTCAATACGATCCATAACCTGACCTACTACCTTCAGCTCATGACCGAAGTCAGAGAGGCGATTAGCCAAGACCGCTTTCAGGCCTATCGAGAAGAATTCCACCGCAATCGCCAGCGGGGTGTGGAGCCCGGGCAAGACTAGCTTTGCCTAAAGCCCCCAAATAGCCCACATATACCCCCTTATCTGCCCTCCAAGACCCACACAGTTTAGAATTGCGGGTTTACGGCTTTAGTTGAAAAGCCCACACTGAATCAGTTTTTATTTTGTCTTTAATGGAGGTTTTTATGTGGATTAGCAATGCTTTTGCCCAAGCTGCGGCTGGCGGTTCTGAGTCTGGTGGCCTAATGAGCTTCCTTCCCTTGATTTTGATGTTTGTTGTTTTGTACTTCATCATGATTCGTCCTCAAATGAAGCGCCAAAAAGAAACTAAGGCAATGCTCGAAGCATTAGCGGTTGGCGATGAAGTGGTTACTGTTGGCGGCATCGTAGGCAAAGTAAGCGCTCTGAAAGATCAATTTATCAGTGTTGAAATTGCCGCAGGCACAGAAGTACAAATGCAAAAAGGTGCAATTACTACCGTCTTGCCAAAAGGCACACTCAAGTCCGCTTAATACTGTCTCACTATGAATCGCTACCCTCTCTGGAAATATATTGTCATCGTCGTTGCATTACTGATCGGCGGACTATATTCAATCCCCAACTTTTTCGGAGAGGCTCCAGCGGTCCAAGTCTCATCTGCCAAACCAACCATCAAGGTCGATCTGGCAACAGAGTCCAAAGTTGAAAGCATTCTGAGTAATGCGAGCATTAGTAGCACCGGCCTCTTCTTTGAGAATGCCAATAATGTTGGCTCAATCAAGATCCGCTTTGCCGATACCGATACTCAATTGCGTGCTCGAGATCTGTTACAACAAAAACTCAATAGCGATCAAAATGATCCTAACTTTACAGTTGCCCTCAATCTCTTATCCAATACCCCCGGCTGGTTAAATGCGATCAACGCCCTACCAATGCCATTGGGTCTTGATTTACGGGGTGGCGTCTACTTTCTGCTGCAAGTAGACATGAAGGGTGCAGTCCAGAAGAAAATAACTTCCCTAGCGGGCGATATTCGGAGTCAATTGCGCGATAAAAATATTCGCCATCAAGGTATTGATCGTGGCGCAGAATCGATTGCAATCAATTTTAGCAACCGCGATGATGCAGATGCAGCCCGCTCGCTTCTATTGAATAGCGAACCAGAATTGGATTGGCAAATCAAATCGTCTGGCGGTAACGCTCAATTGCTTGGTGAGTTCAAACCAAATGCCTTGAAGACTGTACAAGATAACGCAGTCAAACAAAATATTATTACTTTGAATAAACGCGTGAATGAGCTGGCTGTTAAGGAGCCCGTGATTCAACAGCAAGGCGCTGAGCGAATTGTTGTTCAACTCCCTGGTGTACAAGATACCGCGCGCGCTAAGGATATTATTGGGCGTACCGCCACCCTAGAGTCTCGTTTGGCCGACCCCATCACTCCATCTATTGGCCCTGGAGAATCCGCCCCTCCTGGTATGGATGTCTTCCGCTTTGGCGAAAATCGGTACGGGGTATTTAAGAAATCCGTCATCTTTAGTGGCGAAAGCATTACTGACGCTAGCGCTGGTTTTGATCAAAATCAGCGACCTGCTGTCAATATCTCGCTAGATGCCACTGGTGGCCGAGTCATGCAAGAAGTGACTCGTGAAAATATTGGCAAGCCCATGGGCATGATTCTGTTTGAAAAGGGTAAAGGTGAGGTGCTGACCATAGCCACCATTCAAGGAGAATTTGGTTCCAAGTTTCAGATTACCGGACAACCGACTACAGCAAGCGCTAATGACTTAGCGCTATTGCTCCGCGCTGGCTCCTTAGCCGCTCCTATGGAAATTATTGAAGAGCGCACCATTGGACCAAGCCTTGGGGCAGAAAATATTGAGAAAGGCTTCAAATCTTTACTCATTGGATTTACCGCCATCGCTATTTTCATGATGGCTTACTACTTACTGTTTGGCACTTTCTCCGTATTGGCGTTGGGGGTCAATTTATTGCTTTTGATTTCTGTGCTTTCGATGCTGCAAGCCACCCTTACCCTACCAGGCATTGCCGCTATGGCCCTAGCTTTAGGTATGGCAATTGACTCGAACGTGCTGATCAATGAACGTATTCGAGAAGAGCTGCGCAACGGTACGACTCCACAAACCGCAATTGCCCTCGGCTTTGATAAGGCCTGGGCCACCATTCTCGACTCCAACGTCACCACCTTAATTGCCGGTCTGGCTTTATTGGCGTTTGGCTCTGGCCCTATCAAAGGTTTTGCTATCGTCCACTGCTTAGGTATTTTGACTTCGATGTTCTCTGCGGTTTTCTTCTCACGCGGAATCGTAAACCTCTGGTACGGCAGACATAAGAAGGTTCAAAAACTCGCCATCGGCCAAGTCTGGCGCCCAAAGGAGAAATAAGTCATGGAATTTTTCCGAATCAAAAAAGATATCCCCTTCATGCGCCATGCTTTGGTGCTGAACATTATTTCTTTGATTACTTTTTTGGCTGCAGTCTTTTTCTTATGGCATAACGGCCTCCATCTCTCCATCGAATTTACTGGCGGCACCGTCATGGAAGTAAGCTATCCACAAGCTGCCCCTCTTGATTTAATTAGAGATCGTGTTCAAAAACTGGGTTACAACGACACCCAAATCCAAAACTTTGGTAGCTCACGCGATGTCATGATTCGCTTGCCTATTCAAAAGGATGCTGATGGCAAAGTTATTGCTTCTGCCGATCAAAGTACTGCGGTGATGAAAGCCCTTGATCCAGCAAGTTCTGGCGCTAAATTACAAAGGGTGGAGTTTGTTGGTCCCCAAGTAGGTCAAGAACTTGCGCTTGATGGTTTGAAAGCATTGGTGTTTGTGATCATTGGGATCGTGCTTTACCTTTCATTCCGCTTCGAGTGGAAGTTTGCCCTTGCCGGCATCATCGCGAACTTGCACGACGTTGTCATTATTTTGGGCTTCTTTGCTTGCTTCCATTGGGAGTTCTCACTGTCAGTCTTGGCTGCAGTTCTGGCGGTTCTTGGTTACTCAGTAAATGAGTCCGTCGTGATCTTTGACCGAATTCGGGAAAATTTCCGCAAATATCGCAAGATGAATACACGCGAGATTATTGACAATGCGATTACCAGCACGATCAGCCGCACTATGATCACCCACGGCAGCACCGAGATGATGGTGTTAGCTATGCTGATCTTTGGTGGTCCAACCCTCTTCTACTTTGCACTGGCTTTAACCATCGGTATTTTGTTTGGTATCTATTCCTCTGTTTTCGTGGCTGCCGCCTTAGCAATGTGGCTTGGCGTCACCCGCGAAGATCTGATCAAAGGTGATCGCAAGCCTGATGACACTGCTCGCAAAGATGATCCTAATTTTGGGGCCAGGGTTTAGTCAGAAAAATGATTCTGGCGATCTAAGATTGCCAGAATATTTTGCGTTGCACCTTGGTGATCTACCGCATATTGCTTAGCGGCCTGAGCCATCCTTAGTAGCTCCTCAGAATTCAGTAGACAAGATTTGAGTGACTCCGTAAGTGCTAAGGGTTCGCCTAGTGGCATCTCCTCCACTTGCTTTGCTGCTCCACATTGAAGCGCATCTAAGGCTGCCTGCTGAAAGTTATAGGTGTACTTACCCAACAAAACGGGACAGCCTGCTGCACAAGCTTCTATCAAGTTTTGTCCACCAAAGGGTAAGAGGGTTCCGCCCATCACGGTTAAACTCGCTGCGCTGTAGTACATTGCCATCTCACCCATCGAGTCGCCCAATAAGACGTCGACCTGATGACAAGCATCTGGCGTCTTAAGCCACTCACTCCGTTTACGAAATGTGAGCCCCATATTGGCTATCACACTGGCAACATCTGCAAATCGTTCAGGGTGTCTTGGAATTAAACACAGTAGCGGTGGCACTGTAAATGCATTGCTGAGCAATAACTGTTTCCAGGCCTTGAGAATGATTGCTTCCTCGCCATCACGCGTGCTCGCGGCACAAACTAAAAGTCGCTGCTCTTTTTGTAACTCGCTGCGCCATTCTTGACCTTTTTGCAATTGCGCTGGATCTAAGGGCACATCAAACTTGAGATTACCGACAACGTCAATATTTCTGACATCCAATTGGCGATAACGCTCTGCATCAAATGCAGTTTGTGCCAAGATAGCGGTAAACGCCTGAAACAGCGCCTGCCCTGCTTCACCAAAACTTTGCACTCGTTTTGCACTGCGTTGCGATAAGCGGGCGTTCACCAGAAATAACGGCAAGCCAATTTCTGCACAACGAAATACGACTGTTGGCCAGGCTTCGGTTTCCATAAATAAACCTAACTTAGGCTTAAACGTTTTGAGAAAGTTTTCTACTGGCCCACATAGATCGTAAGGTAAATACACTTGATGAATCTGACCAGCAGCTATGGCTGATGCAAACAACTGTTTACCAGTTCGACGTCCATTTAGAGTCATATGTGTTAGCAGGATGTTTTCACCGCGGGCCAGATAAGCCTCAATCAATGGCTGTGCGGCACGCGTCTCACCAACCGATACCGCATGAATCCAAATAGCGCCGGTGGCAATGGGTTTTGTGTAACCAAACCCTAAGCGCTCTGATAAGTTACCCAGATATTGGATGGAATGGCGCGCACGCCAGGCCAGACGAATAAAAGCCAAAGGCAGCAGTAAATGCCAGAGCAGTTGATAAACCGCAAACCAGATGACTGGTCTGCCCGACTTCTGGACACTCACTTTTTAAGACGTTCAGTCAATTCGACTGCCTTGCCCAAATACGATGCTGGGGTCATTTCTAAAAGACGAGTCTTCGCGTCCTCAGGAATCTTTAAGCCCTTGATAAAGGCTTGGAGATCAGCTTGGTTGATCCCTTTGCCACGAGTCAGTTCTTTTAACTGCTCATAGGGGTTTTCAATTCCGTAACGGCGCATGACTGTTTGAACAGGTTCAGCGAGGACTTCCCAGCAGGCATCTAAATCAGCCGCAATAGCCGCATGATTCACTTCTAGCTTACCTAAGCCACGTAGTGCACTGTCATAAGCCAAAAGGCTATGGCCAAAAGCAGGGCCCAGATTACGCAGAACAGTTGAGTCAGTTAAATCGCGCTGCCAACGGGAGATAGGTAATTTTTCTGCCAGATGGCGCAAGAGCGCATTAGCAACACCCAAATTACCTTCGGAGTTTTCAAAATCAATTGGATTGACTTTATGCGGCATGGTCGATGAGCCGATTTCACCAGCCTTAGTGCGTTGCTTAAAATAGCCAACCGAAATATAGGCCCAGAAATCCCGATCCATATCGAGCAGAATCGTATTCGCACGAGCAATCGCATCAAACAACTCTGCCATCCCATCGTGAGGCTCAATTTGAATGGTGTAGGGATTGAAAGTCAAACCTAAGCGCTGCTCAACGACATTGCGCGAAAAGCCTTCCCAATCAAAATCGGGGTAAGCAGAGAAATGCGCATTGTAGTTTCCAACGGCGCCATTCATCTTGCCTAGCAAAGGTACCGCAGCAATGCTTGCAATTGCTCGCTCCAAACGTTTTGCAATATTTGCCAGCTCTTTGCCCAAAGTGCTTGGGGAGGCTGGTTGGCCATGGGTGCGCGAGAGCAAAGGTACCGCAGCATTCTCAATGGCTAAGTCCGTTAGGGCTGAGAGTATTTTTTGGAGTTGAGGCAACAACACCTCATCACGCGCCCCTCGTAGCATCAAGCCATGCGAGGTGTTATTAATATCTTCAGAAGTGCAAGCAAAGTGAATAAACTCGCTGGCTTTCAGTAAATCAGGGCGACCAGCCACTTTTTCTTTCAAGAAATACTCAACTGCTTTAACATCGTGATTCGTAACCGCTTCAATTTCTTTAATCCGCTGGGCATCGGCATCAGAGAAATTCTTGGGCAAAGATAGCAAGAATTCAGAATCGGCGGCGCTAATTTTTGGAACGTCTGCTAAGCCAGCAGATGCCAGTGCCAATAACCAATGAATTTCGACAAACACTCGCTGACGCATAAAGGCTGATTCAGAAAGCCAAGGGCGTAAGGCGTCAAGTTTTCCGGCATAACGACCGTCTAAGGGGGAAAGTGCATTAAGGGTTGAAAGCGGCTGGCTCACGAGTATTGCCTTTTAAGTATTAGGTCAACAAAGTCTGATTTTAATGCGTTCTTTAATCAGACCCAGCCCTCGCCAGATCGCTATACTTAGAGCCTATGAAAATTATCGGATCACTCACCAGCCCCTACGTACGCAAGGTACGCATCGTCTTTTTAGAGAAAAAGCTTGAAGCAGCCCTAGAGCTTGAAAACGTTTGGGATGCTCAGACCAAAATAGCTGCTGTAAACCCTTTAGGTAAGGTGCCCTGCCTCATTTTGGATGATGGCGAGGCTATTTATGATTCTCGGGTCATCGTTGACTATGCAGATACGCTGAGCCCTGTAGGCAAGCTCATCCCTGCCGAGAGTCGGGCACGTGCCACCGTAAAAACCTGGGAAGCCTTAGCAGACGGCATTATGGATGCTGGCATTCTGGCTCGTTTAGAGGCCACCTGGAGGCCTGCAGAACAGCAAAGTCAAGCCTGGATTGAACGTCAAATGGGCAAGATTGAAGCCGCCCTCTCCCAAATGTCACAAGAATTGGGTGAAAACTCCTGGTGCCACGGCAATCAAATGACTTTGGCTGATATTGCCCTAGGATGCGCGTTAGCCTACCTCTTGTTCCGTTTCCCTAAATTAGAATGGCAAACAAAATATGCCAATCTGGATGGCTTATATCAAAAACTCATGCAGCGTCCATCCTTCATTGAAACAGCACCACCAGTAGCCTAGTGCTTTCCGCAATCTCTGTTTGATACTAGGCGGTGATAATTCCGCCGCCTAGACAAATCTCACCGTCATATAAAACTGCTGACTGTCCAGGCGTAACTGCCCATTGTGGCTCAGGAAATTGCAACTGAAAACTCTGAAGACCAGAGGGTCCGGTTTGTATTTCACAAGCAGAGTCAGCCTGACGATAACGCGTCTTAGCAGAGAAATTGCCTGGTGCAGGTGGAGAACCTGCAATCCAGCTTGCATCCATCGCTGATAGCGCATTCGTCAATAACCATGGATGTTCATGACCCTGGGCAACATACAAAGTATTGTTACCAACGTCTTTGCGAGCGACGTACCAAGCGTCTCCAGTCCCGTCTTGACTGCCTCCCAGCCCAATACCCTTCCGCTGCCCTAGGGTAAAGAACGCAAGACCCATATGCTCACCAACCGTTTTTCCTTCGACTGTTTTGATCGGGCCCGGTGTGCGAGGTAAGTAACGATTCAGAAATTCTCGGAAGGGTCGCTCACCAATAAAACAGATCCCAGTTGAATCTTTTTTACGGGCATTGGGTAGACCAATCTCTTGTGCAATTTTGCGTACTTCTGTTTTCTCAATCTCGCCCAGCGGGAATAACACTTTTTCTAATTGGGTCTGCGTAAGGCGATGTAAGAAATAACTTTGATCTTTACTAGCATCAACTGCTTTTAATAATTGCACTCCCTCATCTTGTCGACGCACGCGCGCGTAATGCCCTGTTGCTATGGCATCAGCACCCAAACTCATCGCATGGTCTAGGAAGGCTTTGAATTTGATTTCTGCATTACAGAGAACATCTGGGTTTGGCGTTCTACCAGCAGCATATTCTCTTAAGAAATCGGCAAATACCCGTTCACGGTATTCGGCGGCAAAGTTGACAGCCTCCACATCAATCCCAATTAAGTCTGCAACAGAGACTACGTCAAGCCAATCCTGGCGAGCTGAGCAGTATTCGTCATTGTCATCGTCTTCCCAGTTTTTCATAAATAGGCCAACAACCTCATAGCCCTGCTGCTTAAGCATCCAGGCTGCCACAGAAGAATCGACCCCTCCAGACATCCCAATGACGACTTTGGAGGGCTGAAATGGAGATTTGGAGGTTTTGATGGGGGAGTTCACAGAAGAATGGGGTTCACTCATGAAAAGTGCGAAAATTCAATAAATACTTTCTGCTTCTATTGTAAAAGTCTTGGACTGCTTTCACTGAAAATAGGTCAAAACTAGTCAAGAAAAGGCAGAAATTCGTAACTAGGTGCAATTTGGCCTATTTCACTAAAATAGCAGTTTTGAAAAATACGCTTTTGGAGACAAGTAATGCGCATAGGGGTCCCGCTGGAAACCAAGACTGGCGAAACGAGAGTAGCCGCCACACCAGAAACTGTTAAAAAACTCATCGGACAAGGTCATCAAGTCCTCATTCAAAAAGATGCGGGGCTGCAAGCCAGTCAACCCGATGCTGCCTATGTCGCTGTTGGTGCAAGCATTGGCAGCGCAAGTGAGGCATTTGCCTCTGAAGTTATTTTAAAAGTACGCGCCCCTCAGCCAGAAGAGCTCAAGCAGATCAAATCCGGTAGCGTTTTGATCGGCATGCTCGATCCATTTGATAACGATAATATTGCCGCGATGGCAGCTCAAGGCATCACTGCCTTCTCACTCGAAGCAGCTCCAAGAACTACCCGTGCTCAAAGCATGGATGTACTTTCTTCTCAAGCAAACATCGCTGGATATAAGGCGGTGATGGTTGCAGCCAACGAATATCAACGCTTTATGCCGATGCTGATGACTGCTGCGGGTACTGTCAAAGCAGCTCGTGTTCTGATTTTGGGCGCAGGTGTTGCGGGATTGCAAGCGATCGCAACTGCTAAACGTCTTGGCGCAGTGATCGAAGCATCTGATGTTCGTCCTGCCGCTAAAGAGCAAATTGAATCTCTCGGCGCTAAGTTTGTAGATGTCCCTTTTGAGACTGATGAAGAGCGTGAAATCGCTAAGGGTATTGGTGGTTATGCTCGTCCCATGCCAGAGGCCTGGATGAAGCGCCAAGCTGCTCTAGTAGCAGAGCGCGCACAACAAGCGGATATCGTGATTACGACTGCACTGATACCTGGCCGTAAGCCGCCAGTCTTGCTCCATAGCGATACTGTTGCCAATATGAAAGCTGGCTCTGTGGTTATCGATCTTGCAGCTGGCAAAGGGGATAACGGATCGGGTAACTGCCCTCTCACTCAAGCCGACAAAATTGTGGATGTGAATGGCGTCAAGATCGTGGGTTACACCAATTTAGCCAGCATGGTTGGTGCTGATGCCTCAGCACTCTATGCGCGCAACCTATTGGACTTCTTAAAACTCATCATTGATAAAGAAGCCAAACTGGTCATACCTGCTGATGATGACATTGTCACCGCCTGCCTCATGTGTCGCGATGGTCAGGCTGTTCGTAAAAACTCATAATAAAAAATATTGCAAAGGAAATAAGATGGATTACGCTGCCTTTCAAAGCATCCTGACTGTTCAAAACATTACTGTTTTTGTACTCGCCATTTTTGTGGGCTACCACGTTGTCTGGAACGTTACCCCAGCTCTACATACTCCCTTAATGGCAGTTACCAATGCCATCTCTGGAATTATTATTGTTGGTGCCTTACTTCAAACTGAGGTTATCGGCGGTGATGCCATTACCTTCACGAGTGTGATTGGTGCGATTGCCGTTTTCTTGGCATCGATCAATATTTTTGGCGGCTTCATGGTGACCCGTCGCATGCTTGAAATGTTCAAGAAAAAAGCCCCTAAAGCCGAAGCCGCTCCAAGCAAGTAAAAAACAGAAAAAGATTTATTAGAGACCAAACTCATGTCAAACCTTACCGCGATTTCCTACCTCATTTCTTCAGTGCTATTTATCTTGGCACTGAAGGGCCTGTCCTCACCAACCACCTCACGCCAAGGCAATACCTTCGGCATGATCGGGATGTTGTTAGCCGTAATTACCACTTTCTTTGTTGCTGACTTCAAGCCAGCCTTTTCCTTAATTATTGGGGCGATTGTGGCTGGCGCCTTCATTGGTACTCTGGCAGCAAAACGGGTACAGATGACTAAGATGCCAGAACTTGTTGCTCTGATGCACTCTTTCGTAGGCCTCTCAGCTGTATTAATCGCGATTGCTGCTGTATTTAACCCAGCTCATGACCACACTGGCGCACAAAAGATTGAGTTGTTTATCGGGGCGTTCATTGGCGCAATTACCTTTACAGCTTCTGTAATTGCCTTCGGCAAATTGTCAGGCAAAGTCAGCGGCAAACCAGTGAGCTTTGCGGGACAGCATTTGCTAAATCTGATCTTGGCACTTGCCATGATCGGAAGCGGTATTACTTACTTTATGGCAGATAGTCACGCCGCCTTTATGGCCATGTGCGCAATTGCTTTAGTACTCGGCGTAACCTTGATCATCCCAATTGGTGGCGCAGATATGCCTGTTGTGGTCTCCATGCTGAATAGTTACTCTGGATGGGCAGCGGCCGGCATTGGTTTCACACTAAATAACCCCGTATTGATTATTGCTGGTGCATGCGTTGGCTCTTCCGGCGCCATTCTTTCTTACATCATGTGTAAGGCCATGAATCGCTCCATCCTTGCCGTGTTGCTTGGTGGTTTTGGTGCTGAAGCGGCTGCAGGTGGCGGCGATGATGGCGGCCCGAAGAATTACAAAACAGGCTCACCAGAAGATGCGGCCTTCCTGATGGAAAACGCTGACACTGTGATTATTGTCCCTGGTTATGGCTTGGCCGTAGCGAGAGCACAGCATGCCCTTAAAGAGTTAACTGAAAAACTGACTCATCATGGCGTTACCGTGAAGTATGCGATTCACCCAGTTGCTGGACGTATGCCTGGGCATATGAATGTGCTCTTGGCTGAAGCCGAAGTGCCTTATGACCAAGTGTTTGAGATGGAAGATATTAACAGCGACTTTGGTCAAGCTGACGTAGTGCTTGTCCTTGGTGCAAATGACGTTGTAAACCCAGCTGCAAGAACTCCGGGTAGCCCAATCTTCGGCATGCCAATCTTAGAAGCCTTTAAAGCTAAAACCATTATTGTTAACAAGCGCTCGATGGCTGCTGGTTATGCAGGCTTAGACAACGAACTCTTCTACATGGATAAAACCATGATGGTCTTCGGTGATGCTAAGAAGGTGGTCGAGGATATGGTCAAGGCAGTAAGCTAACGCTTGTACTGCCTTGTTTCACAAGGCTTTACCTTAAGCATAAAAAATAAACTTACCCCATTCAATTAATAGAATGTAAAAGCTCTAGGGTGATATCTTTTGAATCAGCTACAACTATTTTAAAACTCTGCCGGATCAGAGCGCGAAAATAGTTTTAAATCTTACTGTTTAAATAACTTTAGGTTTAACAACTAGCCAAACGCCCTCACCCATCAATTGATGGGACTGAAGATGAAGCACATCAAAATAAACTGAAATTTTTGGAAGCCACCATGATGTTGGCTTTTGAATCAAATGAGCATTTCTACCGTCTGACAAAATTTTTCCAGCTGGCCCCATATGGATAGAGAAAAATCCAAAATTTGTTATCAGGCGAGCCAATTCTGAAATGACGTTATCTATTAAGTCTGGCTCAATATGCTCAAGAACGTCTATACAGCAAACCAAATCAGCAGTTTTGGGTGGTCCATATTCCGGAAAAACTGGATCATATGGGAGATACTCAATTCCAGTTATCCCATTTTGTCTCAAACCAACTAGCAAATTTTTTTTACCAGCTCCGTAATCAGATACTGATCGCACTCCAATTTGTTTAATTAAATCCGCAATTATTGGAGCAAAGCTTAATGAAGCTACACCATAATTTGGATTTTGATGAAGTATTTTCTGTTGCTCTAAATACTCTGAAGTTATCGTTTGTGTCATGACACAGTCTTATTTTTTATTTGTTAAGCTATTTTTTTGAATATTCTACATGAGTAAAGATCTTTCATGTGGGGCCTGTAATCAGGTCTTGTATAAAAATAAAGGCCACGTTAGTGGCCTTTATTTTTATACTTCAGCAATTGAATTAGGCAAGTGCTCTCTGGATATATTTTGCCCGCATCGGTTTCAATACAAAGAATGCCAATGTTGCAGCAGTTGCATCTAAGGCGATCATGATGGCAAATACTGGCATCCAACTTTCAGTTGCGCCATGAATATAGGCCGCAATCGGTCCACCAATAATTGATCCAACGCCCTGGGCCATATACAGAAAGCCATAGTTTGTAGTGGCATGTTTTTGGCCAAAGGTATCTGTCAAGGTAGATGGGAAGAGCGAGAAAATTTCACCCCAGCCAAAGAACACCACACCAGACATCAACACAAATACCACTGGATCTGAACGGGTAGCAACCCAAATAAACATTGCGACTGCCTCTAGACCAAAGGCAATGGTCATCGTGTACTCACGACCGATTCTGTCAGAAATCCAACCAAAAAATGGGCGGGTGAATCCATTTGTAACACGATCAATAGTTAAGGCCAAAGGCAAAGCAGCCATACCAAACACCATGGTGCCTGTAATACCAAAGTCTTTGGCAAAGGCGCCCATCTGCGAAATGACCATCAAACCCGATGTTGACATCATGGACATCATCAAAAACATGAGCCAGAAAACAGGGGTCTTAAGCATAGTTTTAGGAGCAACTCCAGATGCAGCTGCTTCAACTTGGCTGGCTGTCTGAACTCGATCAGCATGAGGCACTCGAATACCCTGCGCAGCCAATAGCCCAACTGCGCCAATCACATAACCAAAGAAAGTTAATGTTCCTTGCAAGCCAGAAGACGCCAAGCTGTCTGCAATTGGAAAGGTGGTTAGCAATGCACCGATACCATAGCCTGCAGCAACCATACCCACAGCGAAGCCACGATTATTCGGGAACCAACGCACCATCAAGCCGACTACACCGATATAAACAATACCGGTTCCTAGACCGCCCAACACACCATAAGTAAAGTAAAGATTAGAAACGGTGCTGAGATTGGCCGAGAGCACCCAACTCAGCCCGGTCAACACCGTGCCCACTGAGAGCAAAAGGCGTGGACCAAACTTTTCGACTAAGAAGCCTTGGAATGGCGAGAAAAATGTTTGCAACACAATCAGAATGGAGAATGTGACTTGTAACTCAGTCAGACTCACTCCGAGTTGACCCATGATGGGCTTTGTAAACAAGGCCCATACATATTGCGGACTTGAAATCGACATCATACAAATGACGCCCAATGCCAACTGAACCCATTTCGATTTCAATGGATTGCTAGCGGTTTCTGCTGTGCTCATACCTTATCTCCCATTAAACGATCAATTTAAAGCTTATTTCTTATCTTAGTGATTTACTTCGGGTAAATACGGATATTTGCCCCATCCTGGTGCTTATTTAGTTTTGCGGCCAACAAAACAAAATGCCTGGTCTTTTGAACCAGGCATTTTGAATTTCAGCAGCTAAGAGCTACTGGGGGAAATTACATCATTCCGCCCATACCACCCATACCACCCATACCACCCATATCAGGCATACCGCCACCAGCAGACTCATCCTTTGGCGCTTCGCAGATTGCGCAATCGGTGGTCAACAATAAGGCTGCAACAGAGGCTGCATTAACCAATGCAGTTTTAGTTACCTTAGTTGGATCGATCACGCCCTGTGCAACTAAATCGCCATACTCACCGGTAGCTGCGTTATAACCGTTATTGCCCTTGCTGGCCAATACCGCATTTACAACTACGCTTGCTTCATCACCAGCGTTAGAAACGATGATGCGCAGAGGCTCTTCCATGGCGCGCAATACGATGCTAATACCAGCGTCTTGATCAGCGTTATCACCCTTCAAACCTTTGATACCTTGCATTGCACGAATCAAAGCTACGCCGCCGCCAGGAACAATACCCTCTTCAACAGCTGCACGGGTTGCATGCAATGCATCATCCACGCGGGCTTTCTTTTCTTTCATTTCGACTTCAGTAGCAGCACCAACCCGAATCACTGCAACACCGCCTGCTAACTTAGCAACGCGCTCTTGCAACTTTTCTTTATCGTAATCGCTGGTCGCCTCTTCGATCTGTACACGAATGTTTTTCACACGTGCTTCGATCGCTTTTGCATCACCAGCGCCATCAATGATGATGGTATTTTCTTTACCAACTTCAATGCGCTTCGCTTGACCTAAATGCTCAAGAGTCGTTTTCTCGAGTGTTAAGCCAATTTCTTCAGCGATCACAGTGCCGCCAGTCAATACAGCGATATCTTCGAGCATTGCCTTACGACGATCGCCAAAGCCTGGAGCCTTAACAGCACAGGTCTTGATGATGCCGCGAATATTATTCACAACTAAAGTTGCTAAGGCTTCGCCTTCTACATCTTCGGCAATGATCAACAATGGACGGCCAGACTTTGCTACTTGCTCGAGAACTGGGAGCAAATCACGGATATTGGCAATCTTCTTGTCGAACAAGAGAACATAAGGGCTTTCCAAAACAGCTACTTGTTTCTCAGGTTGGTTAATGAAATAAGGTGAGAGGTAACCACGATCAAACTGCATCCCTTCAACTACTTCAAGCTCGTCTTCTAAAGACTTGCCATCTTCAACAGTAATCACACCCTCTTTACCAACCTTTTCCATCGCTTCAGCAATGCGCTGACCAATGCTGGTGTCGCTGTTAGCCGAGATTGAGCCAACTTGTGCGATCTCTTTGGTAGTAGTGCAAGGCTTACTGATTTTCTTGAGTTCCTCCAGGGCAGCAGTTACCGCTTTATCAATACCGCGCTTCAAATCCATTGGGTTATGGCCTGATACAACATACTTCATGCCTTCGCGCACAATTGACTGAGCTAAAACAGTAGCGGTAGTTGTTCCGTCACCCGCGATATCAGCGGTTTTAGAAGCAACTTCTTTAACCATCTGCGCGCCCATGTTCTGGAGCTTATCTTTGAGTTCGATTTCTTTTGCTACAGATACGCCATCCTTAGTAACGGTTGGGCCACCAAAGGAGCGCTCCATCACCACATTGCGACCCTTTGGTCCCAAAGTTGTTTTTACTGCGTTCGCGAGAATATTGACACCCTCGACCATCTTGGTCCGAGCGCTATCTCCAAATACGACGTCTTTTGCTGCCATG